>ULUI01034284.1_pt1 | contig 22312 bp, 18 predicted proteins | sample 1958371 | NCBI WGS metagenome assembly ULUI01 (sample SAMEA4835756, study PRJEB28245) | human gut metagenome | biome: gut microbiome; material: fecal sample | place: Denmark | collected 2008
TTTATTCTTATGCTTATAGTATTTGGCATAGTTCTTTTGCTTATTATTAGTATTATAAGGAGTGTTGTTATTCCTATAAGGGCTGCGATAACAGGAATTTCAGCAGATGATAAAGCAAATGAAAAGGTTAATAAAAAACTTCAGAAGTTATCTTCAAGAAATGATGAGACAGGAGAACTGGTACGTAATATCCAGAATACGTTTGGTGGTATAACAAACACTATAACGGCAATAAGAATAGCAACAACTGAACTTGAACAGGTATCAGAGGAGTTTGTCAAAATGTTCAGCCAAATGCAGGAGGTTGTAAACAATACTAATTCGGCCGTGGATACAATTACTGATAATACAACAGTCCAGGTGGATAAGGTAGAGGATATAAAGGTGAAAACTGATTCAATAAGCAGGGCTGTAGATAATATACATAAGAATATTGAAGGGCTTAAGGAAAGCGTGGATACCGTTACTGAATGTAACGATAAAGCGGCAGACATCATGAAAGAACTTATATGTATAAGTGAGGAAAGCGGACACGCCATGGAAGAGGTCAGCAAAGAAACACAGCGTACAAACGAATCTGCACAGGAGATAAGAAAAGTAACAGAGATTATAGCTGGTATATCAAACCAGACGAATCTTCTTGCACTTAATGCCAGCATAGAGGCGGCAAGAGCAGGTGAGAATGGACGAGGATTTGCCGTAGTAGCTGAACAGATAAGAGCACTTGCAGATCAGTCAAGAGAATCAACTGAGCATATTAATAACATAGTTAATGGTCTTATTGAGAATTCTGATATAAGTGTTGAGACAGTTAAGAAGGTAACAGATGCATTTGAAAAGCAGGATGCAAAGATTAAGGATACAGAGGCTATATTTGGAACACTTAATTCAGAAATAAACCGTGTTGGAGATGCAATAGGTGGAATAACAGGTGAAGTAGGTGATCTTGAAGGCCATAAGAACAATATAGCTTTAGGAGTTGATAATCTTACAGAGTTTGCACAACAGAATGCACAAAGCGGAAAGATAACAAGGGATAATATGAAGGATCTGGAGAGTGTCATGGACAACTGCAAATCATCTACAGACAGAATAGTGGGTGTTTCTAACGAACTTGTTAAAGAAATAAAAAGTATTAGTAAAACAGGTCTTAAAAAATAAATCTAATAATGACTAAAGCGTAATAATTTTACGGTAAAAGGTTTAAAAGTCTTATCGTGCGTGTACGATAAGACTTTTTTGGTTATTTTTGGTTAAAGATAAAGTTTATCACTAAGCGAAAAATATTTAATCAGCTATTGACAAACACTTAAACATTTGTTTAAATGTTTATATAAGAAATGGTTCTATATGAATCAGATTATATATAATGTTGTTATAGAATTGTAAAGAAAGGGTAAGCATATACAATATATGCGGGTATTTATTATGAAGAAGACTTATGGAATCGAAGTAGATTGTGCTAACTGTGCTTTAAAGATGGAGGAGGCAGCTAAGAAAACAAGTGGTGTTAAAGATGCCACAGTTTCTTTTATGACACAGAAGATGAAAGTTGAATTCGAGGATGGTGCAGCTGCTGATACAGTTATGCAGGAGGTTTTAAGGAACTGCAAAAAGGTTGAATCAGATTGTGAGATTTTTTTATAAGCTGAATCTGATTGATATGAAAGGTTGTGGTTTATATGACTAAGAAACAAAAAAAGGTGCTTATAAGAATAATAATTGCTTCGGTATTGATTATTCTTCTTAAACTGGTATTTCATTTTGTTAATGTTAATAAGTATGTAGAACTTATCGCTTTTCTTGTTCCATATTTTGTTATTGGATATGATATATTAAAAAAGGCTGTATATGGGATATTTAACAGACAGGTATTTGATGAGAACTTCCTTATGGCAATAGCAACAGTTGGTGCTATAGCTCTTGGCGAATATGTTGAGGGAACAGCAGTTATGTTGTTTTATCAGATAGGAGAACTGTTTCAAAGCTATGCAGTTGGAAAAAGCAGGAAGAATATCACAGCACTTATGGATATAAGACCTGATTATGCTAATATTGAGGTTGATGGGAAGTTAGAACAGGTTGATCCTGATGATGTTGAGGTTGGCAGCGTTATAGTTGTTAAACCAGGAGAAAAGATTCCTATTGATGGCATTGTAGTAGAGGGAAGCTCTACACTTAATACAAGTGCCCTTACAGGCGAAAGTGTACCAAGAAGTGCTAAAGAGGGTGAAGAGGTTATAAGTGGCTGTGTTAATCTTACAGGACTTCTTAAGATTAAGACAGATAAAGAATTTGGTGATTCAACAGTATCTAAAATACTTGACCTGGTAGAAAATTCCAGTATGAAGAAATCACGTTCAGAAAATTTTATAACAAGATTTGCAAAAGTGTATACGCCAGCTGTATGTATAGGAGCACTTGCACTTGCTGTTATTCCACCGGTAGTCAATCTTGTTATGGGGAATTCCTTTGAGTGGTCTAAGTGGCTTATAAGAGCACTTACAACACTTGTTATAAGCTGTCCGTGTGCATTGGTTATATCTATTCCGCTTAGTTTCTTTGGGGGAATAGGTGGAGCATCTTCAAGGGGCATACTTATAAAAGGCTCTAATTATCTTGAGATTTTATCAAAGGCAAAATATATCGTATGTGATAAAACCGGAACACTTACAAAGGGCGTATTTGAGGTTACGGATGTTGTTACCGCTAATTCATATCAAAAAGAAGAACTTCTTAAACTGGCAGCATATGCAGAAAGTTATTCTACGCATCCTATAAGCAAGAGTATAAGGAATGCATATAATAAGGATATTGATACTAATGTTATATCTGATATAGAAGAGATAAGCGGACATGGTGTGTGTGCAGATATAAAAGGCAGAAAGATTCTTGCAGGAAATAAAAAGCTTATGGAACAATATGGCATAGACACAACACCTACGGAGGCATTTATAGATAAAAAAACAGGAACACTTGTGTATGTGTCAGTTGACGGCGTGTATGCAGGCTGTATAATAATATCAGATATAATTAAGCCAACATCTGCAAAGGCGGTTAAAGACTTAAAGAAAGCAGGAGTAAAGAAAGTTGTTATGCTTACAGGTGATTCAAAGAAGGTTGCTGATGCCGTAGGAAAGCAGATAGGGGTAGATGTTGTCAAAAGTGAATTGCTTCCTGCAGATAAGGTTTTTGAGGTAGAAAAGCTTCTTGATGAAAAAGAGAAGAATGAAGTACTTGCTTTTGTTGGAGATGGAATCAATGATGCGCCTGTGCTTTCAAGGGCAGATATTGGCATAGCTATGGGAGCTCTTGGATCTGATGCAGCTATTGAGGCAGCAGATATAGTACTTATGGATGATGATCCTTCTAAGATAGCAACGGCTATGAATATATCAGCAAAGACTTTAAAAATTGTACACCAGAATATAGTGTTTGCACTTATGGTTAAGTTTATATGTCTGTTTTTAGGTGCTATAGGTATAGCTAATATGTGGATTGCTATATTTGCAGATGTAGGTGTTATGGTGCTTGCTGTGCTTAATGCTACAAGATGCCTTGTATATAAGGATTAGATTAGTAAAATATTAATATGTTGACAAAAGGAGATACACATGTCAGGAGTTAATCTTCCACATGATCATGGACAGAATATAGAAAAAGTGCTGGAAAGAATGCCAGATTCAGAGGAGTGTGTGTTAGTTGCTGATGTATTCAAGCAGATTAGTGATGGCAGTAGAATACGTATATTATGGCTGCTGTGCCATTGTGAGGAATGTGTCAGTAATATAGCTGCAGCTATGCAGATGAGTGATCCGGCAGTATCACATCATCTTAAGCTTTTAAAAAAGAGTGGACTGATAGTCAGCAGAAGAGATGGCAAGGAAATATATTACAGACTTGCTGATACACAGACTGCACAGCTTTTACATCACATAGTAGAAGAAATGTTCAGGATCACATGTCCTCTTGGATAAAAAATGATATTAAAAAGGTGCAATATAGACTATTGCATCTTTTTTATTTTGGGAAAGCTTGGAAATTTTTGTGAAATTGTTTATAAATCTTGTCATAAAAACAAAAAAGTTATTCATTTTTAATATCATATGTGTTAAAATAGATTAAATTAATCAGTTATCAGATATAATATATTGAAATTTTGGAGGATATATGTATTGATTCTGATATTGATATAACGTGAATATATTGTTAAGGAGAGTTTTTATGTTTAATCAGTTATTTGGAAAATATCTTATTGAGAGTGATATTATTAGTGAGGAACAATATGAGGATATTCTTGCGAAAGTAGAAAAAACACGTGCAAAGCTTGGTCTTATTGCTGTTTCAGAAGGTATCCTTACAAAGGAAAAAGCTGAACGGATTAATATACTTCAGACACAAAAGGATGCAAGATTTGGTGATATAGCAGTTGAAGAGGGATATATCACTAAAGAACAGCTTGATATGATACTATCAAAACAGGCCAGTCCATATATTAAGTTTATCCAGGTGCTTGAAGAGGTTACAGGTATTAAGCAGGATAAGATAGAGTTATACATAGAGGATTTCAGGAAAAGCATAGGATTTACATTTGAAGAACTTGAGTCACTTAAGAGCGAAGATATAGACAGTATAGTTCCTATGTTTGCTTATGCCGCTAATCCTTATGTTACAAGAATAGCCGCACTTGCTTTAAGAAATATAACAAGATTTGTTACAGATAATTATTATATCGGAAAAATAGAACATGTTAACAATTTTGATTACAGAGCTTTTTCCGGACAGCAATGTGAAGGTGATATTAATACAGTCATAGGCTTTGCCGTAAAGGATGATCCAGATGGATTTATAAAGATAGCTGCTGGATATTCAAAGCGTGGGGCATATACCTTAGGATTAGAAAGTTATGATGCAGTGGGTGAGTTTGTTAACTGTATAGATGGGCTTTTCTCATCAGCATTATCAGCTGAGAATATAGAAGTTGAGATTCTTCCACAGTTTTCATACGAGAATCAGATTGCAAAAGGCAGTGCTTATGTATTGCCTATATACATTAATGGCAAAGAGGTTTCATTGTATATTGCAGTAGACAGCGATGTAAGTATAGGACAGATGCCTGTTACAAGAAAGATGGCAGTTAAGGAAGGTAGTGTTGATGAGACAGGTGAAAAAACAACAGTACTTATAGTGGATGATTCTGGAATGTCTAGAATGATGTTAAGAGATATATTAGAAGAAGCCGGTTATTGTATAGTCGCAGAAGCATCTGATGGTTTTGAAGGTGAACTTGCATATAAGCAGTATGAGCCAGATATAGTTACATTGGATATTACGATGCCTAATATGGATGGTATTGAATGTCTTGAAAGAATTATGGATTATAATCCTGATGCTAAAGTTATCATGATTACAGCAGCAGGACAGCAGAATAAGGTTATTAAGGCTTTAAAAATAGGAGCGAAAAAGTTTGTTACAAAGCCATATAATGTAGATGATGTTCTTAAGAATATAAAAGAACTGGCTGAATGATATATATAAACATATAAATATAAAAAAGAAAGCGTGTATAGCAGATCTCCCCAGCTGCTAACAGGCTTTCTTTTTATATAGATAACTTTTTACAAAGATAACCTGTTCACGTACTATAAAATAAGATATTATGGTTAAAATCTTATTATGCAGGTTATATGAAAATATGCTTACATCAAATCCGGATATATATGTTAAGCATATTTTCATATTATCATAGTACACATTATTTACATCCTACTTTAAGGGGGATTTTCTGTTGGATATAATTAATAACGTATTTTTTTCAATACAAGTCATCAAAAACGGAGGAAATTGTCAGTGAAATACTAAAAATCATATAGCCAGATTACATATTGTATGATATAATTAATAGCAATATATTTATTTATAGAAACGGAGCATTTATAATGGAAAAGTATTTTAAAGTAAAAGAGCATGGCTCTACAGTAAAGGTTGAGATACTTGCTGGTATTACAACTTTTATGGCCATGGCTTACATACTTATGGTAAACGCAGGTATGTTTTCGGCTTTACCAGAGGTATCTTATAATGCGATATATATCGCAACAGCATTATCAGCAGTAGCTGGTACTTTTGCTATGGCATTTCTTGCCAATCTTCCGCTTGGCTTAGCTTCAGGCATGGGACTTAATGCATTTTTTGTTTATACAGCATGCTTTAATTTTGGACTCAGCTACGCTAATGCACTCGTGCTTGTATTATTAGATGGTATAGTATTTATAATCCTTACAGTAACAGGTATCCGCACAAAGCTTTTTACGGCTATTCCGGATGCTGTAAGAAAGGCTATTCCAGCTGGTATTGGTCTTTTCATTGCATTTCTTGGATTACAGAATGCAGGGCTTATAGTTAATGATGAATCAACACTTGTTAATCTTTCATCTTTTAACATTCTTAATGGTAACGCATCATGGACGGATATTATGCCTAAGTTTGTTACTATTATTGCACTTGTTATTATAGCTGTACTGACTGTCAAGAATATAAAGGGGTCAGTACTCTGGGGTATTCTTGGTGGAAGTATTATCTATTATGTATTAGGTTTTACAGTGCCAGGTTTTTACGATGGCTTTTTTGATGGTATGACACTTAATCCTTTTGCAGCCTTTGGTGACTGGGCATCCGAGTCGTTTGGTAAGGTGTTTACAGAAGGGTTTAATTTCTCAGGTTATCTTGCTGACCATACAAGCGCAGATCTTGTTCTTGTCATTGCAACAACAGCACTTGCTTTCTGCATGGTAGATATGTTTGATACTCTTGGAACTTTATATGGTGCATGTTCAAGAGGTGATTTACTCGATAAGGATGGACAGGTTCCTAACTTTGAAAAGGCTATGTTATCAGATGCCATAGCTACCTGTGTTGGTGCTATATGTGGAACATCAACGGTTACTACCTTCGTTGAGTCATCATCAGGTGTAGCTGAGGGTGGAAGAACAGGTCTTTCAGCATTTACAACAGGCTGTCTTTTCTTTATTGCCATGTTTTTAAGCCCTATAGCAGCGCTTATTCCAGGATGTGCAACGGCAGCAGCACTTATATATGTAGGTGTACTTATGATGGGTGGAGTTGCAAACATTGACTGGAAAGACATTTCTGTAGCTGTTCCTGCTTTCCTGACTATTGCATTTATGGCTTTTGCATATAACATAAGCTATGGTATTGCTTTTGGTATTTTATCTTATGTTCTGATTAAGGTATTTTCAGGTAAGGCTAAGGAAGTTAAAGCATTTACATGGATTATTGCTGTATTATTTTTGTTAATGTTCTTCCTTACGCATTAATGTTTTAAACAATATGTTTGTTTGTATGTGTGTTGAAATTTGCTTTTGACACGTATATCATTCTATTATATAATAAATACAGGATAGTTATGGGGGCATACACTATGTTGCCCCCATAATCTTTGTATTATGGTACGTGACTATGATAAAGGACATTTTTTTGATGCAGGGATTAAATATTTGGCTGCCGGCATCTTATTATTTAGTTGACAGGAGATATAGATATATATGGATAATATAAGAGATTATCTTAAGGATAATATACTTATAACGGATGGAGCGTTTGGTACATATTATGCTGGATTATATGATACACGTGAGCTTCCCGAAAAAGATAATATAAACTATAAGGACAGAATTACGGCTATCCACAGGGAGTATATTGAGGCTGGTGCCAGACTTTTAAGAACTAATACATTTGCCAGTAATACGATTAATCTTGATACTGATATAGAAGGTGTAAGAGCCAATATTAAAGCAGCTGTGCAAAACGCCAGACAGGCAGCTTTATTATCTGGAAAGGAGGTTTATATTGCAGCAGATATAGGACCTATACCTAACGATAATATGTTTGACCGTCAGATAACAGAGAATGAATACGTCCAGATAGTAAACACATTTGCTAAGCTGGGGGTTAATATATATGTGTTTGAAACATTTTCTGACATTTCCCATATTATAGAAGCAATCAAGGCTGTTCCAAAGGATGCCTTTATTATAGTGCAGTTTGCTATTAATCAGTATGGATACAGCAGTTCTGGACTTAGTGCAAGAAAGCTTATATCACTGGCTGATGAAATAGATAGTATAGATGCTGTTGGTTTTAACTGTGGCATTGGTCCTGCACATATGGAGCAGTTTGTAAGCAGGAATAGAAAATACACAAAAAAAATATTCACTGCACTTCCAAACGCAGGATATCCTCAGGTTATCAGTGGAAGAATGGTGTTTTCAGATAAGAATATAGAATATTATTCACAAAAGGTATGTGATCTTGTCAGGGCAGGTGCAGATATAGTTGGTGGCTGCTGTGGAACAACACCAGATTATATAAAAAATATATCTGAAATGATACGTTCATCACATATATCATGCAATATAAATATTGATCCTGATGGTGATTTTAATAAAACACCGGTTAAAAATAGTGCTTTTTATTGTGGTAAAGAAGGAAAGAAGCTCATAGCTGTTGAACTTGCACCTCCTTTTGATAGTGATGCTGACAAGCTTATGGATGCAGCACATTATTTAAAGGAAAAAGGAGTTGATGTACTAACATTTCCTGATTCACCATCTGGCAGAACGAGAGCTGACTCTATTCTGATAGCAGCTAAGGTGTCACGTCAGACAGGAATGTGTGTTATGCCTCATCTTTGCTGCAGGGATAAGAATGCCATAGCTATAAGATCACAGCTTCTAGGTGCACATATTAATGGGATTAATAATTTCCTTGTGATAACAGGAGATCCGATTCCGCAGATGATAAGAAGCAGTGTTAAGAGCGTGTTTAATTTTGATTCTGTAGGACTTATGAATATAATAGAAGATATGAACGAAGATCAGTTTAAGCAGGAGCCTATAGTATATGGCGGTGCTATTAACCAGGGAAGGAAAAGGCTTGATATAGAGATATCCCGCGTTAAGAAAAAAATGGAAGCAGGAGCAGCTTTTTTTATGACACAGCCAGTTTTTTCTGATGAAGATATTAAACGTCTTAGTACCATAAAAAAAGAAACAGGTGCGCGTATATTATGTGGTATTATGCCGCTTGTCAGTCTTAAAAATGCAACATTTATGAAAAATGAGATGGCAGGAATAGATGTTACTGATGAAGTTCTTTCAAGATATAGTGAAGATATGACTAAAAAAGAAGGAGAGGCTGCCGGAGTAAAACTGGCAGTTGATATGATAAATAAAACTAAAGATATCGTTGATGGATATTATTTTTCGTTTCCTTTTAACAGGGTATATATGCTGGAAGATATACTTAGTATGAGCCAGATTTAATTATACGGAGGTGATATAAGTGAATGAGGCACAGGTAAAACACTTTATATTAGTAGAACGTAAAAAGGGTACATCTATAGAAGAACTTATATTTATTCTTCATGATAATGGAGTGCCGGAGTATGAAATATCAAACTATCTTGAAATATCAATAAAATATGTTGAGGAAATACTTAGTGATTATTAAGCATATGTGTGCTCATAGGATTCAAAGGATTATTTAATTGATTTTTAAGAAAATGAACACAATTATAATCCTTTGATGCTTGATAATATGGCATTTCAGCGATATAATCATAAAAAGATTATTTTATCGGGGAGGTGCCTTATGGAAGTATATGAGATGCCTATAACTTTAGAAGAAGCCAGGAATTATCATAAGGTTATATATCAGCTGAAGATGCTAAGTCCGGTTGAGTGGATTAAAACATATATTTATACTGTGATATTCAGTTTGATTTTTTCATTTATATTATTTACATTTTCAACGAATATTGCACTTGCAATGTGGGTTTCAACCAGTATTATAGTTAAGTTAATTGTTTTTGCCATAGCTTTTATCCTTGTTGCCATGCAAAGATCAAAGAATATACAGTTGAAAGCTATGCTTCAGAAGTATTTTATCAATAATATTCCACAGGAGTTACTTGTGGGTGGTATTCAGTTAAAAAAGATAAAAGTGTCTAAGGATTCATTGAAGGTATATTATAGAAAATTCCAGACACCAGATTTATAGTGTATGTTTATAATCAAGATATAAGCTCCTTTTTTCGTTTGTATATGCAGGAAAGGGGCTTTTTAAAATTACAATATTTAATATTTAACAGATGGGAGATTATATATGAGTTTATTAAATGTAGAACATCTTACACATGGTTTTGGAGACAGGGCAATATTTGATGATGTTTCCTTCAGGTTATTAAAGGGGGAGCATATAGGTCTTGTTGGAGCTAATGGTGAGGGTAAATCCACATTTATGAATATAATAACTGGAAAGCTTATGCCAGATGAAGGTAAAATAGAGTGGGCAAAAAACATTAAAACAGGTTATCTTGACCAGCATTCGGTTCTTGAAAAGGGGATGACAATAGGTTCTGTTATGAGACAGGCATTTGATGATCTGTTTGATATGGAAGCACGCATGAATGAAATATGCGATAAAATGATGGATGCTGATGAAAAGCAGATGGAAGAATACATGGAGGAGCTTGGTACTATCCAGGATCTTTTAACTAATCATGATTTTTATATGATAGATGCCAAGGTTGAAGAGGTTGCAAGGGCTTTAGGACTGCTTGAGCTTGGACTTGATAAGGATGTTACAGATTTAAGTGGTGGTCAGAGAACCAAAGTTTTATTAGGAAAGCTGCTTTTAGAAAAGCCAGATATACTTTTACTTGATGAGCCTACTAATTATCTTGATAAGGAACATATAGACTGGTTAAAAAGGTATCTTTTAGATTATGAAAATGCTTTTATTCTTATATCGCATGATATACCTTTTCTTAACAGTGTTATTAATATAATATATCATATGGATAATCATGAGCTTAACAGATATGTAGGTGATTACAACAAGTTTATGGAAGTATATGAGATGAAGCAGGCACAGCAGAAGGCTGCTTATGACAAACAGCAGAAAGAAATAGCTGATCTTAAGGATTTCGTTGCAAGAAATAAGGCAAGAGTTGCTACAAGAAATATGGCTATGTCAAGACAAAAAAAACTTGATAATATGGATATGATTGAGCTTGCAGAAAAGAAACCAAAGCCGGAGTTTAACTTTAAGATTGCAAGAACACCAGGAAAGTATATATTTACAGCTAAGAATCTTGTTATTGGCTATGATGAACCACTTTCAAAGCCACTTAATTTTGAAATGGAAAGAGGAAAAAAGGTAGTACTCACAGGTGCCAATGGTATTGGAAAATCAACATTGTTAAAAAGCCTGCTAGGAATCATAAAACCGATATCAGGTGAAGTGGTTATTGGAGATTACTTAGAAATAGGTTATTTTGAACAGGAAATGTCTAAAGACATAGATACAACCTGTCTTGAAGAAATATGGCAGGAATTTCCTGGATATACACAGTATGAGGTAAGATCGGCACTTGCCAAATGTGGGCTTACAACTAAACATATTGAAAGTAAGGTCCGTGTGTTAAGTGGTGGTGAGCAGGCTAAAGTCAGGTTATGTAAGCTTATAAACAGAGAATCTAACATTCTTGTCCTTGATGAACCTACTAATCATCTGGATGTTGATGCAAAAGATGAGCTTAAAAGGGCGCTTATTGAATATAAAGGAAGTATTCTTATGGTATGCCATGAGCCGGAGTTTTATGATGGTCTTGCAGATGATGTATGGGATTGCAGCGAGTGGACAACAAAGTTATTTTAGTTATATGTAACGATTAATAATAAGAGGTGGGAATTATGAAGATAGGTATATTTGATTCAGGTATAGGAGGATTATCATTGCTTCATCAGGCAATGATAACTCTTCCTGAGGTTGATTATGTGTTTTATGCTGATGTTGACAATGTTCCATATGGTGAAAAGACTAATGAGCAGATACGTGAATATGTAGACAGAGCAGTAGGCTTTCTTGTAGATAAGGGCTGTGAGGCAGTTGTGCTTGCCTGTAATACTGCTACAAGTGCTGCTATTACATATCTTCGTAATAAATACCAGCTGCCTATCATAGGCATAGAACCAGCTGTTAAACCGGCATGCCAGCATAACAGGGATAAAAGGATAATGGTAGTAGCAACACCTGTCACTGCAGCAGGTGTTAAGCTTAAGAATCTTATAATGAAATATGATATTAATCATAAGGTTGATGTTGTAGCACTTCCAAAGCTTGTAAGATTTGCGCAAAAGGACGAATTTAATTCTGTTAATGTAATGAATTATCTAAACAATGAGTTTGCCGGCTATAACTTTAATGATTATTCTGAGCTCGTATTAGGATGTACGCATTTTAATTACTTTAAGGACTCATTTGCAAAGCTTTTTCCATCTGATATAGAAATAATAGATGGAAATACAGGAGTATCAAATAACCTTAAAAATACACTTATAAAGAATGGAATAATAGAAAATACACATAATGAAATAAGAGGTAAAGTCGAATACTTTTATTCAGGCAGGGCCGTTGATAATAAAGAACTTGAGCATATCAGAAATCTTCATAAACGACTTGAAGTTATGCGTAAGATATAATGAGCGCAAAAGAAAAGGAAGCGGCTGCGCAGCAGACATTTACTTTTCTTGCGCCATTAACGAACGAACAGCCATGCGTAAGCAGGGCGAGATAGCGCGTAGCGCGGGTTCGTGAGTGTACGGGTTAAGAAAGAGTAAATTAAGATATAATGAGCGCAAAAGAAAAGGAAGCGGCTGCGCAGCAGACATTTACTTTTCTTGCTTACTTTTATCATATAATAACAGGAGTACATTATGTCAGTTAAACACATGTATATTGCCATTGATTTGAAAACATTTTATGCTTCAGTCGAATGTGTAGAACGTAACATGAATCCATTAGATACGAATCTTGTTGTTGCAGATGCATCTAGAACAGAAAAAACAATATGTCTTGCAGTATCTCCTTCACTTAAAGCATATGGAATATCAGGAAGGGCAAGACTTTTTGAAGTAGTTTCAAAGGTTAATGAAATCAATGCAATGAGGCGTACACAAGTTTATGGACATAAACTTAAGGGTAGTTCATGTTTTGCCTCAGAGCTTAAAAGCAATAAAGAACTGGAACTGTCATATATTATTGCAACACCAAGAATGTCTTTGTATATGAAGTATTCAACGTATATATATAATATATATCTTAAGTATGTGGCAGCTGAAGATATACATGTTTATTCAGTTGATGAGGTGTTTATAGATGTCGGGGCGTATCTTGGAATATATAATGTATCACCCCGTGAACTGGCTATGAAGATGATAAAGGATATTTATGATGAAACAGGAATAACAGCCACTGCTGGAATTGGTACCAATCTTTATCTATGTAAGATTGCCATGGATATAGTTGCAAAACATATGCCAGCAGATAAATATGGTGTAAGAATAGCCGAACTTGATGAACATAGTTATCGTGAGCAGTTATGGGGGCATAAACCTATTACTGATTTCTGGCGTGTTGGTCCAGGATATGAAAAAAAGCTGTATGAGTATGGCATGTATACAATGGGTGATGTTGCAAGATGTTCTCTTGGATCTGATAGTGATTTTTATAATGAGGAACTTTTATATAAGCTTTTTGGTGTTAATGCAGAACTGCTTATCGACCATGCATGGGGGTATGAACCTTGTACAATAGCAGATATAAAAAGCTATAAGCCAGAGTCTAACAGTATAGGTTCAGGACAGGTGCTGCATTGTGCCTATGATTTTGAAAAAACAAAACTGGTTGTATGTGAAATGGTAGATCTTCTCATGCTTGAGCTTATAGATAAAGGGCTTGTGACAGATCAGATAGTACTCACTATCGGTTATGATATAGATAATATAACTAAAACATCTGGTAACAGAGAAGGAACTTATTCAGGTGAAATAGTAAAAGACAGATATGGAAGACGTATTCCAAAGCATGCACATGGAACGGCGAATCTTGGAAGATTCACATCATCTGTCAGATTAACAACTAATGCTGTTGTTAAGCTTTATGATGAGATTGTAGATAAAAGACTTATGTCAAGACGTATAAATATAACTGCAAATCATGTTATAAAAGAAGAAGATGCCATGGTTAAACAGGAGTGCAGACAGCTGGATCTGTTTACAGATTTTATGGATAAAGAAAGTCATAATGAAGAAGATATGCAGCTGAATAAGGAAAAACAGGTTTTAAAAACCATGATTGATATAAAGAAAAAATATGGCAAGAATGCTGTTGTAAGAGGAATGAATCTAAAAGAAGGAGCTACTGCTATGGATAGAAACCGTCAGATAGGTGGACATAAAGCATAGAAAAAAGGACAGGAATTATGGCAGAGTGTATTAAATATAGTGACATTATCAATAAAAGCCGTCCAGTATCATACAGACATAAAAAAATGTCTAATTATGAACGGGCAGCTCAGTTTTCACCTTTTGCTGCATTAACTGGATATGATGATGCTATAGTTGAAACAGCAAGACTTACGGACAGCAGAATAGAACCTGATGAAGCTGCAATCAATATTTTAAATGAAAAATTTGCTATATTAAGGGAAATGCTTAATAATAAAACCTATGATGTATCAGATACTTCATGTAAAGTCACAGTTACGTATTTTGTGCAGGATGAGCTAAAAGAAGGTGGCCATTATGAAAGGTATTCTGGTTATGTGAGAACTATTGACGACTATGATAAAATATTAATAATGCATGGTGGAAAGAACATAAAAATCGCTGATATAATTGACATTATAGCTGATATATATTCAGATGTATTGTAAATCCAGTGAATGCAGTGTATAGTTATGAACAGTAAATAAGCAAAATAATGAGGCAGGCATAAGAAGATGAAGTTAAGAGTTCCAGATTATTATGATGAGTTTCAATGTATAGCAGATAAATGCAGTGATAATTGCTGTATAGGCGGCTGGGAAATAGATATTGATGAAGATACTTATGAACGTTACCAGCAGATGAGCGGTGAAACAGGTGAAAAATTAAGAAACAGTATAATTCAGACTGAGGATGGTGATTATTGTTTCAGGCTTATAGATGGCAGATGTCCAATGCTTACAGAAGAAGGCTTGTGTGTCGTACATAAAGAGCTTGGTGAAAAATATCTTGGTGTTGTATGCAGCCAGTTTCCAAGATATTCAGAATATTATGGTACTATAAAAGAATCCGGAATAGGCATGGCTTGTGAAGAGGCTGCAAGAATAATGTTATGCAAAAATCGTAAATTTGCATTAAATATTAGTCCTTTAGAAGAGGAATATGAACAGGATTCAGAATATGATAGTGAATATGCTGCAAAAATATTTAATGTACGTGAAGTAGTTTTTAAGATATTATGTAAAGAAGACTTATCTGTTAATGAAAAGCTTATAGTTATATTGTCTTTGGGAAATGAAGTTCAGAAAATTATTAATGATGGTGAATATGATAAAATAAAAGATATAACAGCAGTGTACACAAAAGAATATGGTGTTGATCTTCTTGAAGATACTAGAAATATGTTTGATAATGGTGAATTTGACAATATATCATTGCATGATAGTATCAGACAGATATTAGTTCCATATGAGGAAATGGAGATACTTAACGATACATGGGAATCTATGTTAAAAGATGTAATATATAGTCTTTTTGAACAGATGGATAAAGATGAATATACTGCCTTAAGTGAAGAATTTTCTACATATATTTCCAGCAGGGAATATGAATACAGACAGCTTCTTGAGTACTATGTGTTCAGATATTTTGCTAAGTCTATATATGATTATGATGTTCTTGGCAAATGTCAGATGCTTGTAACAAACTTTTTTATGATAAAACAGATGGATATGTTAAAATGGCTGGATAATCATAGAAATTATTCTTTTGATGATAGAATGGATATTGTACATATATTTTCAAGACAGGTAGAGTATTCAGAGGAAAATATAGAAAACTTATATGAAGATTTTATATTTGATGATGTATTTAATCCTGACAGTTTAAAAGCAATATTATGGCTTGATAGTGATAGTATGTAGTTAATCTTGCCTTATTTTATATAAAATAAAGCACATTAAGATAAAGATAAGGTTAGGTAAAATCAGATAAAGAAAGATAAAGTTAGTCAAAGTTAGTTAATGTTAGATCAACAGGGAGACACGAATGGGTATAGATTCTGAATATTATAAAGAAAAAAACAAAAAGAAACTTATTAAATTAAGACAGCTTGAATCTGTTATGCCTCCGTATGTCGTATCGTATCTTAATGATAAGGAATTATCATCACAGATTAACACGGTTATTGCATATGCATATGACCTGCAGACTTTTTTCAGGTTCCTGACAGAGAAAAATAATCTGCTAAAAAATACAGCAATAAAGAATATAAGCATAGATTTTCTTGAATGCCTGACATTTGAAGATATCAACGAATATCAAAGGTATTTAAGATTCAATAGTTCAGTTGATGGAAGCAGCCATCAGAACCAGGATAAGGCTATTGCAAGACGTATGGCAGCACTCAGAGGTTTATTTGAGTTTTTATGTCTTCATCAATATATGAAAAATAATCCTACAGTAGGTGCAGCTAAACGTATTAAGATGCCACAAAAGGATATTATACGTCTTAATGATGAGGAGGTTAATACATTTCTTAATGTTGTTTCAAATACAAATATAAAGGGAAATAAGCTGCAGATTGAAAAGTGTAAAAAAACACAGCTAAGAGATACAGCACTTATTACATTACTTCTTAATACAGGAATCCGTGTATCTGAGTGTGCAGGCTTAGATATTGATGATATTAATTTTAATTACAGAACTATTAACATAGTCCGTAAAGGTGGTTCAGATGCACATCTTTATTTTAACGAAACAACTAAGAAAGCATTAAAGGATTATATAGAGAATGAAAGACCTTTACTTCTTGGAAATACGGAATCTGATGAACAGGCAGTATTTATATCTATGAAAAAAAGCCGTATGAGTATCAGTGCTATTGAACGTATGGTGAAAAAATATGCTAAAAATGCAACACCAGATAAAAAAATATCACCTCATAAGATGCGTAGTACTTATGGTACTGCTTTATATAAGGACACAGGTGACATACGACTTGTAAGTGATGTCCTTGGGCATAAAGATATTAATACAACTGCTAAGCATTATGCAGCTATGGAAGAAGAACACAGGAAGCTTGCTGCAACGATTCCTCTTTATCAGGAAAAAAAAGAAGAAGAATAATAGTATGTGTGATAGCAGATAAACATAACGCTGATAAATCCTCGTTTATCAGCGTTATGTTTCGTCCTGCTACGCATGACTGTTCGTTCGTTAATGGCGCAAGAAAAGTAAATGTCTGCTTCGCAGCCGCTTCCTTTTCTTTTGCACACATTACATTATGGTTTGATTTTTTAAATCCTGCACTCATGAACCCGCGCTTTCGCGCTCTTTCGTCCTGCTACGCATGGCTGTTCGTTCGTTAATGGCGCAAGAAAAGTAAATGTCTGCTACGCAGCCGCTTCCTTTTCTTTTGCGCTCATTATATCATGATTTCGGATTTTTCTTTGCTCTTGTCTACTATAGCATTCAGTTTTCTGCATGGTTTTGCAATTACAAGTCCAATAAATAAACATATGCCAACATATACTAAAAGTGCAAGTATACATTTCCAGTAGTACCAGCTATATGTTCCACCTACACATTCTCTTAAAGCATCCATTGCATATGTGAATGGCAGGTACTTATAGATGGCCTGATATATGGCTGGAAGACACTGGATAGGGAAAGTACCTCCAGCACCAGCAACCTGGATAACCATTATTACTACAGCGGCTGCTTCACCGACATTTTCAAATGCTACAGTAAGGGAATAAGTTATCATAGTAAATACAAATGAAGTAAATGCAGCTGCAAACCAGAATTTGAATGGATGTATACATTGTATTCCTATAAAAAATAAATCCCCAAGTGTAATCAGTAATGCCTGTGCCTGTCCTATAAGGAAGAATGTAATGTATCTTCCAAAGAACGCTTCTACTGAATTTACTTTTATGCCATCAAAAGGATGAACCTTTACATGAATAATAGCTACTAATATAAGAGCTCCAACCCATATAGAAAGTACTGAATAGAATGGAGACATTGCTGAGCCATAATTCGTGATTGGATATAAATCTTCTGTTGTAATTGCAACTGGTGCTGATATAAACGATGCAAGCTCATCTGTGTTAAAAGATATGGCAGTCTGTAATAACGAGTATACTCCACTGTTTTTGAATTCCACAAGTTTATTAGTTGTTTCGTTTAAGTTATCTTCAATATTTCTGACCATGATAAGTGTATTGTTTATTGATTCACCCATCTGGCTTATTGATTTGTTAAAGTCATCAATGTTATATCCCATGTCATTATATATAGAGGAAATAGAATTCATATATCCACTCACCGCATCAATATCATGGGAAATTGTTGAAAACAAGGATGAATCTATAAGGGAACTTTGTCCTATAGTTTTGTTAAGTTCGTTAAGTATAGCGCGTTCACCTTCGAATGTACCTGAAATATCAGGACTTATACCTTTTGCTGTATCTGCACTGGTTTGTGCAGTAGTCATTATGTTTGATAGAGCAGAAAGTACATTGTCAAAAGTGACAACCTGTGTATTGATAACCTGGAACTTAGCTATAAGTATATCAATTAGTGAATTGTTCATAGAATCTGAACCAGACTCTAATGTGGAATCAGCTTTATTTTTGTTACCTATATTGTCGGCGACATCAGCAGATTTCATGATAGCTTCTGTTAATGTGCTGATGAATGTTGCATTAACCTGTTGTTGGACAGCGGTTTTTGCTTTATCTGTAATCTTTGGTGCTATGGCATTTTTTTTCTGGTTTGTATAGTATATTATTTCAGGGTGTGTCATATTATCAGCAAGAAAACTTACCATATCTTTAGAAAAATCCGCTGGCATGATAAGTGCTGCATAATAATCACCAGACCATACTCCTTCTATAGCTTCGTCAGTAGAATCTGTAAATACCCAGCCTATTGTATCGTTTGTTTTTAGTGCTTCAACAATGTTTGTGCTTATATTTATATCCATACCAGATATATTAATTCCGGTATCATCATATGCAACTGCAACTTTAATATTGGAAGTTGATTCAGGACCATATGGATCCCAGTTAGACAATATATTAAACCATGCATATAAAGAAGGAAGTACAGCAAGTCCCATAACGACTACCAGTGCCACTACATTACGTCCTATATGTTTACAGTCGTTTAAGAAGACTTTTATTATATTTTTCATTATCGGACAGCCTCCTTACTGGAATTATCAGGGTTAATTGTTATACAGACGGCGTTTGTCTTATTATCAACGCTTATTGTTACTTTGTTGTTGCCAGGTTTGTTGTCTATAACTATATTCTGGCAGTCAGATGATACATTATCTGATATATTATTAGTTATATTTTTAGGCATATTATTAGTTGTATTATCTTGTGTATTATTAGCTATATTTTTATTTATATTATCATGTACATTTTTATCTGCGTAATCAGTTATAGTGTTTTTTTCATTTATATCACTATCAAAATTATCAGATGTATCCTTTGTTATATTTTTTTTAACATGTTCAACAGGACTTACATAGTTCATGGCAATATCTTTGATTACTTTTGTTGTATCAATAAGTGCATCGTTATCAGAATTATCAATAATACCTTTCAGGTTTTCGGTCATATTGTAATCTTTATATTCTATTGCAATCAGGTATCCGCTTATTATGAATAACGAAGCAATCCACATTACTAGAAATATTACTTTTGAACTATTTACAACAAATAACAAAATAAGAAATATAATAGGGATGATAAGCATGGCGATTATTCCATATTTTATTCTGTCTTTATTACGCTTATGTTCTTTTTCATAATATAAGCGGATCATCTCAATTGAACTGTTAAGAACAGTCTGTTTATCAGCTTTTAACATGCTGCCTCCAATCTGTTAACTTGTATTTGGTTATTTACATCATCTTTGTATCATGCATACGATGGTGCATATAGTGGTTTAGCTTCATAAAAGGTTTTCTTATAAGTAATCCTAAGAATAAAGTACCGATTACAAAAATCATAAGCTGTCCCATGAGAATGAAGTAATCATATCGATAGAAACCACTGATACATTCTCTTATTGCATTAATAGCATAAGGGAATGGAAAATATATATATACATTTCTAAAGAACGATGGTAATAATTCAATAGGATATGTACCACTTGAACCTGCTATCTGTATAACTACAAGCACAACAGCTAAAGCCTTACCAACATCACCAAAGGATAGAGTAAGTGTATATATAAGCAATGTAAATGCGAAGCTGACTATTGAAGCAGTAAGCATAAATATACCTGGATGTACACAATATATCTTAAGAAGATATAAATCACCAAGAACGGTAATTATAGCCTGAATCTGTCCCATAAGCCAGAATATGAGGTATCTGCCGAAATATTTCTGCGTAAGTGTAGCATTCTTAAATTCATCAAGCTCATCAGGAGATGTTTTAATAAGAGCTGTAAGTAAAAGTCCTCCAACCCATAGAGCCAGAGTTGTATAGAAAGGTGCTACAGCTGTACCATAGTTGACTGCTTCATATACATTCTGTGTTGTAACTTTTACTGGTGATGAAAAAAATTCACCATATTCAGAAGAATTTTTATCAAGCAGCTTCTGCATAATCTCATATTTACCATCTGCTTTTAATTCATCAAGTTCTTTATCTGCTTTATCAAGAGTGTTTTTAATGTTGTTTATAAGGTTTGACATTGTGTCAAGGGTTATATTGACATTTGTAAGTGTACTATCAGCTCCATTAATAATAGTGCTTACTGATGTCAGATTATCAGATGCACTAATAAGTGAATTATATATAGAGCTTATAGATGTTTTAAACAGGTTTCCAGCCTGGTTAACAGAACCGCTTACGCTTGTTTTTAATATATTATTGAGTGAGCTTATGCTTGTCTGGCATTGGGCAAGTACATTATCAAGATATATAAGTAAATCCTGCGGTTTAGTGTCAGACTGCATATACCAGTTTGTAAATGTTTCAAGAGTCTGTGTGGCGCCCTTTATAAGCTCCGGCATAAGATTAAGTGAGCTTATAAGACTATCATATAAAGCCTGGTTATAACCGCCATTATTAAGATCTTTTTCCTTGAAATGTTCTAATACAGGCTTTAAAGTTGCTGCTAACTGCTCACTGGCATTAGAGGCATTATTCATCTGGTTTATAAGATCATTAAGTGCTTTTACTATATCGTCTTTATTTACTGCAGAGCCGTTATTTTTAAATATTTCTATTTTTGCCCTTAAATCAGATATACCCTGTTCAAGTGATGAATTAATATCTATAAGCCGGTTAAGTGATACATTTATGTTGGAAATATACTGGTCAATAACATTATCAGCTGAAGCCTTTGAAGCATTAAGTCTTTCTTCTGACATATCACCCTGAATATCGTGTACAAGACTATCCGTTTTCTTTAAAGTGTCAGACAGTCCGATATTACTTTCATTGAATTGTTTTATAGCACTATCATATTCAGATATATTTTCACTGATATTTTTTAGTTTATCAGATATATCAGATAAAACATTATTCTTCGTAAGTGAATCAGCATCTGTTGAATTAAGTATAGTAACCACAACTGTTTCAATAAATGTTTCATTAATAGTTTCCTGTAAAGTTGATTTTCCAGATTGAGTTATTTTACTTGCAATTGCATTCTTTTTAGCATTTTCATAGTATGTCACAGATGGTGTTTCCATGTTGTCATTAAGAAAATTAATCATAGAACGGGAAAAATTGTTTCCAATAATAATAGCAGCATAATATTTTCCGCTTTTTACACCATCTATAGTGCTTTCTTTATCTTTCGTAAAGGTCCACCCTAGTTTATCATTTTCCCTAAGATTTTCTATGATACTTTCACCCATATTCTGTTTTTCTTTTCCCTCAGGAGTAAAACCTTCATCTTCAGAATATACAGCAATTTTTATAGATGAGGTGTTAGCATATGGATCCCAGTTTGAATAGATGTTAAACCATGCATATAAAGAAGGTATAATGCATAATCCCAGTGCTATAATAAGTGCAAACATATTTCTGCATATGCCTTTAACATCATGTTTAAATATACGTAAGATTGTATTCATTAGAATTCTCTCCAATAACCAAAATTTATCATATTATTATACCACCACAGAAATATGAGTACAATAT
>ULUI01030483.1_pt1 | contig 22179 bp, 18 predicted proteins | sample 1958371 | NCBI WGS metagenome assembly ULUI01 (sample SAMEA4835756, study PRJEB28245) | human gut metagenome | biome: gut microbiome; material: fecal sample | place: Denmark | collected 2008
TTTATAATATTATATAATAAATGTATTATATATAAGGAATTGATTTTATGTTTAAAAAAATTAAAACTACGTTAGCTTGTTGTTCTGCACTTATGATGCTTTGCGCTGTACCTCTAAATGCAAATGCGGCGGAAGAAGTGAAAATTAACGATGCTGCTTCTGTTGCTGTGGGGGACACATTTACATATTCAATGTATATTGCTGATGCATCAAAAGATGTAATGGGTATGCAGGCATATGTTTTTTATGATACAGATTACCTTGAAATTGACACTGATTCTATTAATTTTGATAATTTGAACGGTGTGATTTATAATGGAAATCTTGACGGATATATGACTTTTAATTTCTCTGATATATCAAATTATGCAAGCTTTTCATCCCGTACACAGCTTGTATCTATGAATTTTAAGGTTAAAAAATCCGGAAATACTAATGTTACATATTTTATTAAAGAAATGTATGACAGCGATATGAATACTCTTACTGCATATACCATAACCTATGATATTAAGTCAGACGGAGAAACTGTTGTGTCAGAAAAAACACCGATTGTTGAAGAAGCGGAAAAATATATAAATACTTACCAGGGAAATTTTATTAATTATATAGACGGTAAAGGAAATGATAATACAGATGAAAAAACGGACCATAAAGCTGTAATCGGCGAAAAAACAACAATGATGCCGCAAAATAACCAAGGCAATACGCAATATGTTGATGTGCAGAAATCGGGTTCGGGTGCATCGGTTACAACGATTGTAATCGTTTGCGGCTTGCTGCTGATAGGCGGAGCAATCGGCGGAGTTATGTATTTCAGACATAAAGAAAATACGAAAAACGGTTTGAATACTGATAGTGACAATATTGACAACGATATGACTTAAAGTGACGAACAGTTTTGACTGTTTATTGCAAAATTAAAAATTGTTTAAAAATTGTAACTGATTTTTGGTTATTATTACACCCTATAATCGACCTGTTTTTTTGAAAAAGCCTTGATTTTTTGAGCAAATTATTATATAATTGTCATACCGAGTATATCGGAAACATATTTTTATAGGAGGAAATTTCTAATGTCCAAGAAGATCATTAGTCTTATGTTGGCTATGGCTCTTTCTGCTTCAATGGTAGCAGTTGCAGCAGTTAGCGTTTCAGCTGACACAGACAGCGATGGTAACTATGTTCCTTCAGAGGGAACTGAAACATATAGATATTATTTCTATATGCCACAGAGATGGGAAAATGAGTTCACAACATCAACAGGTGCATACTGGTGGGAAGGCACAGATGCTTGCGAAACATGGCAGGATATGTATAAGGTTAAAGAAACTGAGAACGAAAACATTTTCTGTATTGATGTTCCAACGGATGTTCCTAAGCTCATCTTCAACAACTATGTTGACGGCGGTGATGATCCAACGGCTCCTCAGTACACAAAGGCTGCTCAGACATCAGATGTTACATGTGTAGACGATGATGGTGAAGAGGCTTGGGGTTACTGGCCTAAAACTGATGAAGACGATCCTAGTAACGAGCTTTATCCGGAAGGTATCAGAAATTTCAATAACATGATTTATGTTATTGATGAAAACAGAATTGAAGAGAACCCACTCAACCAGAAGCTTACATGCCGTGGTCAGTGGTACTACTACTATGGTAACGGCGAATATGGTTACACACCTGTAAAGGGTGACGGCGCTGTTTACAACACAGAGTATATGTCATTTGAAAAGGCACTTGAAGATAAGAATAATCCTAAGCCAACAGTTCCTGAAACAACAGTTGCTCCTGAGACAACAGTTGCTCCTGAAACAACAACAGAGGCTACAACAGCTCCTGCTCCAGTTTCAAAGCCTGCTCTTACAGTAAATGCTAAGTCAAACGTCTTCTCAGATGCTAAGGCTGTGTATGATAACTCAACAAAGCAGGTTACAGTTACTTACTACCTTGGCACAGACAGAGATCTCGTAAACCTTGAGTGGTACTTAAAATTTGATAACACTGTTCTTGAGTATAACAACAAGTCAAACCTTGATGCTACAGGCAAGAAACTCGCCATTATGCCACAGATTCCAAGCGGCTTTGTTTTTAATACAAGCCTTCCGGGAAAAATCAATTCTAACGCTTCTGACCTTGGTCTTTACGCAATCGACTCTAAGAAGCCATTTATACAGGTTACATTTGATGTAATCGGTGAGCCTGAAAATGTTGAAACAACTATCGACCTTGACGTAAGAGTTCTTACAACAGGCGAGCTTGACCCCGACAAAATGCAGGTTGATGCTTCAACAATGAACTCGTTCGTAGTTGATTCTGAAATTAAGGATCCTTCAGTTCTTAAGGTTGCTAATACAACTCTTACAGAGTCAACATATGTAGCACCAACAGTTCCTGAGACAACAAAGGCTCCTGAAACAACAAAGGCTCCTGAGACAACAAAGGCTCCTGAAACAACAAAGGCACCTGAAACAACAAAGGCACCTGAAACAACAAAGGCTTCTGAAACAACAATAGCTCCTGCAACTGAAGATGCTACATCATCGACAGGCGCAACAGTTAAGCCGGGCACAGCTGATACAGCTAATAACGGCAACAAAACAACTAACAATGATAACGGCACAGTTAAGACAGGTGACGCTACACTCGCAGTTGTAATTCTTACTCTTCTTGTTTCTGCTACAGGCGTAATGTTCGTCATTCGCAAGAGAGAGATGTTCTAATCTTAATTAGTAATAATTTAGATTTCTTTGGGCTGACCTGACAGGTCAGCCCATTTTTGATATTATGATTAAGAATAAATTTCAGAAAAATTGTGTAAATTATGGTTTAGTAAAATGTTTTACCAAATAATTATAAAAGTTTGGTCAACCTTTTCAAAGGTTGTGGGTGTGGGCAAAGCCCACAAATACTTTCCGCTTACACAATCTGACGATAGCCAAACAGCTCCCTGTTTGGCGTCTTGAACGCAACGGCGAATGCCCTTAAATGCGATAGCAACAAAAAAGCCAATCGATATATAATGAAAAGTTAATTATTTCTTTTATAAAATGCTGTCGCCTGTTTTTCAAACTATGTGCAAGCACACAAACAGCGTGGCTGTTTGCGTTTGATAAATCGTTATATCGGAAGATTTTTATGGGCGCTGCCCAAATCCGCAATTTTTGAAAAAATTGAGTAAACTTTTTTGTCTTTGGGAGGATAATTTAGCGTTAGCTAAATTTCAATGCCCGACCGACACTCCGCCAAACCCAATTTATCAAGTTTAACCAAAATTTAGAACAGAAAAAATACCCTATAAACTCATTTTAATATGTCTGATATTTACTTAAATTTATAACTTGTATTTTGTGCATTGACAATGAATTTTACTTATAATTCCTATAAATAATAATTTTGAAAAAAATTAAAAAAATAGCGTATTTATGAAGAATTTATCGTAAATATCGGTTGACAAAGCGCAAATACTTTTGTATAATAATCAATAGCGTTTTAATATGCGTTTATGCGGTCAAGAGGTGCAATTATGCTTTTTGAACTTAAAAGTGTCTTTCAAAATGAAGGCGAAGAAAAAACAATCAGCTATAAGCTGGATATAAGCAATATTGACATTGACGGCGTTTTTCCATTCAAAACACCGCTTGATATTACCGCAACAGCAGGAAACAGGGCATCACTTGTTGACCTTACTTTGCTTGTCAGCTTTGACTATGTTCGCAGCTGCGACAGATGTGGAGAAGAATTTACAAGGAAGATGAAGTACAAGTTTACTCATAAGCTTGCCCGTACTCTTGAAACTGACGGCAACGACGACTATATTGAAACACCTGATTTTGTACTCGACCTTGATGAAACGGTTATTTCTGATGTGCTGTTGTCGCTTCCGCAGAAAAACCTCTGTAAAGAAGATTGTAAAGGACTGTGCAGTCAGTGCGGTCATAATCTTAATGAGGGTGAATGCGATTGCGATAAAAAGCAGGTTGACCCAAGGCTCGAGATTCTTAAACAACTTATGGATTGATATATGTTATTGTAAGGAGGTCTTTGTAATGGCAGTACCAAAGAGAAAAACTTCACACGCAAGAAAGAGTTCAAGACGTTCAACAGTTTGGAAGCTCAACGCTCCAACACTTGTAATTTGCCCTAACTGCGGTGAGTACAAGGCAGCTCACAGAGCTTGCGGCAACTGCGGTATGTATAACGGCAGACAGGTAATCGTAAAAGCTAACGAGAACTAATTACGGTACAAACATTATGGGCGGCAGAATTCTGTACGCCCTTTTGTTTTGCTCTGATACCTTGAATTTTTCGTGATTTTTGTGTAAAATAAGTGTGAGGTGAGTTCGTGGCTGTAAATATATTTGGTGTGACTGCTAACAGTCACGCAGACAGAGCAAAAATTAAAAGCGGCGAAATTCTGCTTAGTATTAACGGAAATATAATCGAAGATGTCCTCGATTACCGTTTTTATCAGGTAAACAGAGATTTGACACTCGAGATTAAAGATAAAAACGGCGAAATCAGAACAGTGCGTATTGTGAAAAGTGAATACGAGGAAATCGGTCTTGAGTTTGAAACTTATCTGATGGACGAGCAAAAGAGTTGCCGTAATAAGTGTATTTTCTGTTTTATAGACCAATTGCCTAAAGGTATGCGTGAATCACTTTATTTTAAAGATGATGACAGCAGACTTTCATTTTTGTTTGGTAATTACATTACGCTCACAAACCTTACACAGCACGAAATTGACAGAATCATAAAAATGCACATCAGCCCGATAAATGTGTCGGTTCACACTACGAATCCACAACTGCGCTGTAAGATGATGCATAACCGTTTTGCAGGTGATGCGTTAAGACATCTTGAAAGTTTTGCAAAGGCAGGAATCAGTCTTAACTGTCAGATTGTTGCTTGCCCCGGTATAAATGACGGTGATGAACTTATCCGTACTTTTACCGATCTTGAAAAACTTGGAGTTAATATGACCGCTGTCGTGCCTGTAGGACTTACAAAATACCGTCAAGGATTATATCCGCTTACGGAATACAATCAAGAAACTGCCGCACAGACGCTTGATATAATCGAAAAATTCGGTGATGAATGTGTTAAAAAGTACGGCAGAAGAATTTTTTATGCCGGCGATGAATTTTATATAAAGGCTAACAGACCGATTCCCGATCCTGATTTTTATGAGGGCTTTCCCGCCGTAGAAGACGGTATTGGTATGATTGCCTGTCTTAAAGAAGAAATTGAGTTTGCTGTGGAGGACAGCGAGTACAATGATGCATTGAATTATAAGGTGACTATGGCATGCGGCGAGGCTGTTGCACCTTATTTGAGAGATATGATGAAGATTATTGCAACAAAATTTCCGAATATAGAGATAAATGTTGTTGCAATTAAAAATAACTTTTTTGGCGGAGGAGTTAATGTGTCGGGTTTGGTCACAGGCGGTGACTTGATTGACCAGCTGAAAGACAAAGACCTTGGCGACAAACTTTTTATTCCGTCATCTATGCTTAGATTTGAAAATGACATTTTCCTTGATGATGTTTCGGTTGAAGATGTTGAGCGTGAGCTTAATATTTCTCTTGGAATTGTAAATAACAACGGTGACGAACTTGTAAGAGAAGTTACCACGGTAAAGGAATGATAGAAGAATGAATAAACCTGTAATTGCGATTGTAGGCAGACCGAATGTCGGTAAATCTACACTTTTTAATAAACTTATCGGTCAAAGACTTTCAATAGTCGATGATACACCGGGTGTTACCCGTGACCGTATTTACGGCGAGGTTGAATGGCTCGGCAAAAAAGCGTTTATAATTGACACAGGCGGTATTGAACCGAAATCCGACGATATTATTTTGTCGCAGATGCGCAGACAGGCACAACTTGCCATTGATACCGCAAATGTAATTATCCTTGTAACGGACGGCAAAACAGGTATGGTTGCCACAGATATGGATATTGCGCAGATGCTTATGAAATCAAACAAGCCGATTGTGCTTTGTGTAAATAAATGTGACGGAATCGGCGAACCGACTCCTGAATTTTATGAATTCTATAATCTCGGACTCGGAGATCCTATTCAGGTTTCATCTGTTCACGGACACGGCACGGGCGATTTGCTTGACAATGTGTTTGAACACCTTGATTTTACAGAGGACAGCGAGGATGACGGCACGGTAATTAATGTGGCTGTTATAGGCAAGCCAAATGCAGGTAAATCATCGCTCATTAATAAAATTACAAACGAGGAGCGCTGCATAGTTTCTGACATTGCGGGTACTACAAGAGATACCATTGACACAATGATTGAAAATAAGTACGGTAAATTTAACTTTACCGATACAGCAGGACTTCGTCGTCAGAATAAAATTTATGATGATATTGAAAAGTACAGTATTATCAGAGCAAAGATGGCTATTGAACGCAGTGATGTATGCGTTATTATGATTGACGCAGAGGCAGGCGTTACCGAGCAGGATACAAAGGTAGCAGGACTTGCTCACGAGGCAGGCAAGGCTTGTATTCTTGCGGTAAATAAATGGGATGCAATTGAGAAAAACGACAAGACAATGCAGGAGTTCAGGAAAAAACTTGATACAGACTTTGCATTTATGTCTTATGCTCCTAAGGTATTTATTTCTGCAAAGACAGGTCAGCGTATTGACAGGTTGTTTGAATTTATTGTAAGCTGTGCGGAGCAGTCTGCAAGAAGAATTACAACAGGTATGCTCAATGAATTGCTTGCACAGGCTACAACAAGAGTTCAGCCGCCGTCGGATAAAGGCAAGAGATTAAAGATTTTTTATGTTACCCAGGCATCGGTTAAGCCGCCGACATTTATTTTCTTCTGTAATAACGCTCAATTATTCCACTTTTCTTATCAGCGCTATCTTGAAAACAGAATCAGAGAGGCATTCGGACTTGAGGGCACACCAATCAGAATTATTATCAGGGAGCGTGGCGAAAAGTAATGAATTTTTATTTATCGTTTTTAGCATATAATTGTTGGAGAATTATAATTACTGCCGTTATAGCTTATCTTTTAGGCAGTGTGAATACAGCCGTTATAGTTACAAAGATTGTAACGGGCGGTAAGAAAGACATTCGTGAAATGGGCAGCGGTAATGCAGGATTTACAAATGTTCTGCGTTCCGTAGGAAAAGTGCCTGCAATTTTTACAATCGTATGTGACGCACTTAAGTGTGTGGTTGCGGTTATTATCGGCTGGTTGATTTTCTCGACTATTCCTGCAGACAGTCAGATTCTTTCAAATGAATTTGGCAACTGCGGCAAGTATATAGCCGGTATTTTTGCAATACTCGGACATTCGTATCCTGTTTATTTCCACTTTAAAGGCGGTAAGGGTGTTGTAACCGCTGCCGCTCTTATAGCAAGCGAGGATTGGAGAGTATTTATTGCGGTTATCGCAGCTTTCCTTATTGTTTTTGCTTGTTCAAAAATCATTTCGCTTTCGAGCATAACAGCGGCTGCACTTTACGGCCCATTTACATTCCTTGCAACATTCTTGTTTGATTATCCGAACGGATATTCTTTAGGCTATGTTATCTTGTCAACGGTTGCGGCATTGATTATCGGTATATTTGTTATTGTTAAGCATAAGGATAACATCAAAAGACTTATGCGTGGCGAAGAAAAGAAAATTACCGCAAAGAAAAAGACAAACTCTTGACGGACTTTTGCAAAAGTTGTAAAATAATGACGGATAATTTTATTGAAAGGTCGAATATTATGTCTGACTGTATTTTTTGTAAAATAGTTGACGGTTCTATTCCGTCTACAAAGGTTTATGAGGATGATAAAATCCTTGCATTCAAGGACTTAAATCCACAAGCACCTGTTCACACTCTTATTGTTCCGAAACAGCATATCTGCTGTGCTGATGAAATTACTGCCGATAACTGCGAGATAGTCGGTTACATATTCTCAAAAATTCCGGAGATTGCAAAATCACTTGGTCTTGAGAACGGCTATCGTATTGTTAATAACTGCGGTGAGGATGGCTGTCAGTCAGTAAAGCACTTGCACTTCCATTTACTCGGCGGCAAAAAACTTGCTGAAAATATGGCTTAAGAGGTGGAAAAGATGGGTACATACAAAATTACTATTGCAGGTCACGAGCGTGAACTTGAGCTTTTTCCTGTAAGCGATAAACTTGATATTGCAGCTTTTATTATGTTTGGCGATGTTGAAATTACCGAAGCATCTGCTAAAGAACTGTTAAAGATTTGCCCTGAACACGATGTTGTTGTTACGGCAGAGGCAAAAGGTATTCCTCTTTGCTATGAAATGGCAAGACAGGGCTGCAAAAATTATGTTGTTGCCCGTAAAGGCGTTAAGGTTTATATGAGAAACCCTATTGAAGTAAATGTTAAGTCAATCACAACCGAGAATGAGCAAAAGCTTTATCTTGGCGAGGGTGACGCAAACTTTATTAAGGGCAAAAGAGTTTTGATTGTTGATGATGTTGTTTCAACAGGTCAGAGCCTTGAGGCTATTGAGGAGCTTGTTACAAAAGCAGGCGGAAACATAGTAGGCAAGGCGGCTGTGCTTGCCGAGGGTGACGCAAGAGGCAGAAAAGATATTATTTATCTTGAGGAATTGCCGCTGTTTTTTAAATAAAACTGATAAATAAGGATTGAATTTTATGAAACGACCGTTTGCATTGATTGGTATTACTTATCTTTCTGTGCAAGCGGCGCTTTTTTATTTAGAGTCGGATTTAGCAGCGACAATATTAACCGCTGTGTGTTTTATCGAAACGATTGTTTCGCTCTTTATACTTAAAAATAGAAATTTACGGCATACGGTGCTTTGCTTTTGTTTGACAGCAGCATTTGCAAGTACGATTTTCAGCGGATATAATATATTTGTTAAACAGCCGATTGTAGATAAATATTCCGAAAGAGAAATATATGTGACGGCAACTGTACTTGAGCAACCCACGGTGCAGTACGATACTTACAGATATTTAATTGAAACCGATAGTATAAACGGAAAAATCGAAAAACTGAAAATCTGTCTTTCAACAATTAATGAATTAAATGTTGAAGAATTTGACAGAATAAGCTGTGTTTTGCCATTAAAAGAATGTACTAAAAGTCAGATGATTGCTGACGGTGCGTTTTTACAGGCATCTGTTAATAAAAACTTTGCTTATATTGTAAAAAAGACCGATGACAAGCCTCTGTATTATCAAGCTGTAAAGATAAGAGAAAATTTTGCGGACAGTTTTGAACAAAATATGTCGCAGGATTGCGCATCACTGTGCAGAGCGGTTTTATTGGGAGAAAAAACCGCTTTATCGCAAGAAATTCAGAACGATTTTACCCGTTGCGGCGTAAGTTTTTTGATAGTTGTGTCGGGTATGCATCTTGCCATAATCAGCAGTTTTGTATTTTTGTGTATCAAGAAAATTATAAAAAACAGAGTTTTGCGTTCGATGATAATGCTTATGTGCGCATTTTCATTTATGGCGGTAACAGGATTTGCACCGTCTGTTGTAAGAGCGGGAGTAATGCTTGCCGTAGTGTATTCGGGAAAAATGTTTATGCGCAAAGGAGATTCACTCAATTCGCTCGGAATTGCGGCTTTAATTCTCACCGTACCCAATCCTACAGCTGTTGCCGATGTGGGTATGCTTTTATCTTTTACCGCAACGCTTGGAATAATATTGTGGGCAAGAAAAATTTCAGTTTATATAATGGGCAAATTTGCAAAATTGAAAAGACTTAAAAAGCCCGTTGAATTTACAGTAAACTTATTTGCGGTTTCCGTTTCTGCCGCTGTATGGACAATGCCGATTTCAGTGTTGATGTTTGGTAAAGTATCGGTATTTTCAATCTTGCTTTCCGTTATACTTTCGCCTGCGGTAAGCGTACTTGTAGCTTGTGCGTTGCTTGCGGTGATTCTTTACGGCTTTGGAATTGTAAGTATTATTGCTTATCCGCTTACCTTTGTATGTGAGCAGTTAAGTAAGTATGTAATTTTTATTGTCGGCACATTTTCGGATATTCCGTTTTCTTCGGTAAACGCACGAAAACCGTATTTTTACATTTGGCTTGCTCTTATTGCGGTTATGGTGATTGTCGGATATTTTGTTAAAAACAAAGCAAACTATGCTGTTAAGAGCGCTGTTATTTCGCTGTGTGTTCTTGCACTCGGTTTTGCGATTTACTCCGTAATTGATGTAAATACAACCGTCATTAATATTTACGCAACGGGAGGAAATACGGTTACGGTAAAGCGTGGAAAAAATTGCTCGGTTGTCAGCTGCGGCGGAGAAGCAGCAAATGTATATTATGCCGTGTCTGATATTATGGAAGATACGACTTTGCTTGATTTTTTGATTGTGCCTTCGGATTCGGACGGAAGTTTGCTTTATGCCGATATTTTCCAAACAAAATTTGACGAATCGGATGTTTTGATATATGATAGTAAAGGTGAGAATGAAGATAACGGTAATGTAAAATATTTTACTGTAAATAAAAGTTTTACGCTTAATTTAAATTCGGAAACCAAAGATGAAGCAGTAAGCACGGAAAGCGGTGTGTACCAGTATATCAGCACCGAAAGCACCGCTGTTTTGTTACTTGACGGTAATTGCAAGGCAGAAGATATTTTGGAAAAACACAGAAAAGCAGATTACATAATTACCGATAAAGACGGAGATAATTTGCAAGATATTTGCGGTAAAAGAATTATTACGAATACCGACGATGCAAACGCAAAAGATTGCGAAGATATGATTTTTGTACGGGACGAAAATCTGCAGATTGTTATTGATTGACGGAGGAAATATGGCTGTACTAACAGATAAACAGATGGACAAGCATATAAAAGAAAGAAATTTTGCAAAGGTGTATTTGATTTACGGCGAAGAGCAAATGTATGTAAAAAAATATACCGATAAGCTTGTTACGGCTGTAGCAGGTAAGACACCGTCAGAGTTTAATTTTCATTCATTTGGTGACAACATTAATTTTGACGAGCTTGCTGCCTCTGTACAAATAGTTCCGTTTATGAGTGAATTTAACTGTGTTCTCGTAAGCGATGCGGCTTTCGATGAATTTAATGCAAATGATAACGCAAGGTTTGCAGATATATACAAGGCGGTGCCTGACGGTTGCGTATTTATAGTTTCTTTGCCGTCTGTAAAACCTGTTAAAAATAAAACCGTTTTGCCTGCATTAAAAAAATATGCCGATAAAAACGGAATCGTTTGCGAGTTCAATACTCTTACTCAAAACGAGCTTGTTAAGTTTATTGCAAAATGGGCGAATGCAAACGGAAAATTCATTTCACAGGTAAATGCCACACAACTTATTTCGCTTTGCGGTCGTGACCTTAATATGTTGAAAAATGAGATAGATAAAATTTCCGCATATGCAAAGGGAGAAGAAATCTCTGACGAAGACATAGAAAAACTTGCGACGGTTACACTTGAATCAAAGGTTTTTGCGCTTTCGGACGCTGTGCTTAACGGCAATGCACAAAAAGCCTTTAATACGCTTGACACCTTATTTTATCAGCAGGAAAAGACGGCGGATATGCTGTTTATTTTATCGCAGGCTTTTATAGACGCATACAGAATCAGAGTTGCTGATGAAAGCGGCGTACAAAAAACGGAGGTTGCGAGTAAGTTTAATTATAAAAACAGAGCGTTTGTACTTGATAATGCAAGAAGGGCAACAAAGCGAGTTTCTACGCAGGCTTTAAGAAAATCGCTTAGTTTGCTTTTGCAGGCGGAAACCGAATTTAAAAGTGTTTCGGTAAATGACAGAGTGTTCTTTGAAAAACTGATTGCACAGCTTTTGCTGACCGCTGAGAGGGGAAGAGTTTAATTGCTGAAAATAAAAGAGGCAATAATAGTTGAGGGCAGATATGACAAAATAAAATTGAAAAATCTTGTAGACACAACGATTATCGAAACAAACGGTTTCCGTGTGTTTTCGGATAAAGAAAAGCAAACGCTTATCCGCAAAATAGCACAGACGAGGGGAATACTTGTATTTACAGACAGCGACTCCGCAGGTTTTGTTATAAGAAATTTTTTGCGTGGTGCGGTTGATAAAAGCAAGATAAAGCATTGCTACATACCGCAGATAAACGGCAAGGAAAAGCGTAAGGCGCACAGTTCAAAAGAGGGCTTTCTTGGTGTTGAGGGAGTGAGCGATGATGTGATTATCAAGGCAATTCGCAAAAGCGGAGCTACAATAATCGGTGAAGATGAACAGGCAGACAGAGAAGAGGTAACAAAAGCCGACTTATACAGGCTCGGTCTTACCGGCAGAGAAAACTCCGAGAAATTAAGAAAAGCCTTGTTAAAGCACTTAGATATACCGTCTTACCTTACTGCCAATGCTATGCTGTCGGCAATCAATTGCTTATATTCGCTTGATGAACTGAAAAATATAGTTAATGAATTGGAAATTTAATAATCAGAATTTAAATCACCGTTTTTGGACATAATAAAAACGGTGATTTTTTTGTTAAAGAGATTAAAATGTGATTGTATCCTGTTTTCAATCGGCGGAGTTGCTTATGCTTTGCTTGAAATACTGTGGCGCAGAAAAACTCATTGGACAATGGCGGTTACGGGCGGCAGTTGTTTTCTTACAATTTTCAGAATATATAAAAAATTCCCAAAACTGTGTTTACGCAGCAAATGCCTTATAGGCGGTGCCGTTATCACACTTATGGAGGGAATATGCGGATTTATAGTAAATGTAAAATTTAAACTTAATGTCTGGGATTACAGCAATTGTACGCTGAATTTTAAAGGACAGGTTTGCCCGTTTTACAGTATGTTGTGGACGCTTTTGTGCATACCTATAAGCTGCATATGCAAATTGCTTTGTAAAAACAAAAAAATTATTTAGCAGTCACTTTAGCGTCATTATGAGTATTTATAATAAACCTGTAAAATAAATTTGGAGGAATTATTATGGAAATACTCAAAGTTGAAAATCTTGTAAAAACCTACGGAGAGGGAGATAATATTGTAAATGCGGTTGACAATATTTCTTTGTCTGTAAATAAGGGCGAATTTGTTGCTATAGTAGGCGCAAGCGGCAGCGGAAAATCAACGCTTTTGCATTTGCTCGGCGGTGTAGACAGACCGACAAGCGGCAAAATTTATATAGACGGAAACGAAATAAATAATATGAATAATGATAAACTTGCTATTTTCAGACGCAGACAGATTGGCATTGTTTATCAGTTCTATAATCTTATTCCGATTCTTACGGTGGAAGAAAATATCTCTCTTCCGTGTGACCTTGACGGTAACAGACCCGACAAAGAGAGAATGGATTTGATTTTAAAGTCTTTCGGACTTTTTGAAAGAAGAAATCATCTGCCAAACGAGCTTTCGGGCGGTCAGCAACAGAGAACCTCGATTGCAAGAGCTTTAATAAATAATCCGGCTATTTTGCTTGCTGACGAGCCTACGGGTAACCTTGATTCAAAATCCACAGAAGAAATTATGAGTATTTTGAAAATGTCTAACCGTGACTTTAATCAGACAATAATTATGATTACGCACAATCTTGAAATTGCAAAGGAAGCCGACAGAATTATTACAATTCAGGACGGCAAAATTTTAAGGGAGGCGTAAGGCTTGAAGATACTGAATAAACTTACTGTTAAAAATTTAAAGTTGAATAAAAGCCGTACGATTGTTACGATTATCGGTATTATGCTTTCGTGCGCTTTGATTATGGTTGTTGCCGGTATGGCGGCAAGCGCACAACAGACAATGGTAAACTTACAAATTAATATTACGGGTAATTATGATTTATTTGTAAAAGGAGCAAACAAAAAAATTATTGACAATGCGCAGGCAAACAGAAATGTAAAGGACATTTATATAAAACAAAATCTCGGTTGCGCATATCTGCCGCAGGCGAAATTTGACACAAAACCGTACATAAATGTGGTTGCATTTAACGAAAAATCATTTACAGACTGCTTTAATGTTACACTTAAAGAGGGCAGACTTCCGCAAAACGGAAACGAACTTGTGCTTTCGCAGAGTGTAATTGAGAACAGCAGAGCGGAATTTAAAATAGGCGATACAATTACACTTGACTTGGGCAAAAGAGTTTATGTATCGGGTGCGGAAATACCGTTAAACGATACCGAATATTTTATTGACGAAAATGGTTTGGAAAAACTTGTCGATACTCATAAAAAGACTTACACTGTTGTAGGTGTGTTTAATAAGGTTTCTTCATCATATTTTGCGGCAGACAGCAATTCTGCGAGCAGTTCCGCTTTCACTTTAGCTGAAGAAAATGCCGATATAAATGATTTGTTTATAAGTTTTACATCAGACGGTGAAAAAGATTATATTACAACGAGCGGTGAGATTTTAAATTTAACGGGTGACGATTTTGAGAGTTTAAAAAATGATTTTGAAGTTTATCTTGAAAACGGCGATTTTTATGAGGCGAGTATAAACAAAGATTTGCTGAGATACAAAGGCTTTGCGCTAAGTGACGAGTATATGAGAATGCTTTTATCATTAGCTGTAATAATTATTGTAATTATTGCAATTTCAAGTATTTTTGTTATCCGCAACAGCTTTGCAATTTCAATTACCGAAAAAACAAAGTTGTACGGTATGCTTGCTTCAATCGGTGCTACATCAAAGCAGATAAGGCATAATGTGCTTTTTGAGGGCTTTGTGCTTGGCATAATCGGTATTCCGGCAGGCATTTTGCTTGGCGTAGGTGTAATTGCGCTGCTTGTGGTAATTTTGAACGCATTGCTCGAAAATATGCTGAACGGAATCTCATTTGTTTATGCTGTTCCATGGTGGGTAGCGGTTATTTCTGCTGTAATGTCAGCGGTTATTATTCTGTTTTCTACGCTTTCATCGGCTTTCAGAGCCTCAAGAATTGCTCCGATTACCGCAATCAGAGGCAACAACGACATTAAGATTAATAAAAAGAAAAGCTATAAATCACCGAAATTTATTAAAAAGCTGTTTGGTGTGGGCGGAGAAATTGCCTATAAAAACCTTAAACGCAGTAAAAAGAAGTACCGCACTACTGTAATTTCTATTATTATAACAGTTGCAATGTTTATTTCAATTTCCACCTTTATTGAGTACGGATTAAAAATTGCAGGTGATCACTTTAAGGATATTTCTTACAATATTACTGTACATGCAAACGATAAGCTGTCATATGATGAATACGAAAATGTTTACAAAAGAATCATTGCTGATACGGATATAAATTCAAGCATAAAAGCCTGTGAAAATTATTATGGCAATATAGTGGGGCTTACCGATTATTATACGGAGGATGCCAAAGCGGCAGAGTTATCGGGCGGCGATTTAGCGTATGTGTTTGGTGTGGATAATAAGAGCTTTAAGGAGTATGTAACCGCACTTGGATATAATTATGATGATGTCAAGGATAAAGCACTTATTACGAATGATTTTAAATACTACAATTCGGATAATATTCTTATCAAGGGTAAGGAATTTGACTTGCCTATGAACACTGTTGTAAAGTTGTATCCTAACGGAACCCCGTCATATACTGAGGATGATATTAAAGAAATTCAGAAAACAGATCCTGATTTTGTATATAATCCGGATGATTATAAGTCTGTTGACCTTGTTATATATGATACAATTAATAAGGAAGTGCCGGGGTCTATAGTTTCAAGTATTATGAGTACCCTAAATGAGGGAAGTGTGCTTGTAAGTGAGGATTATTTTAAAAAGCTGTTTGCCGAGGATAATGACCATACAACAGGAGTCATTGTTATTGATTCGGCTGACCCTGTAAATACGGTAGAATATATAAATAATCTTGATATAGAAAATCTTGATGTTTTTAATATTAACGAGCAAAAAGAACAGATGAATGCCATTGTGCTTATTATTGCAATCTTTGCTTACGGTTTTATTATTGTAATTTCACTTATCGGTATAACAAATGTATTTAACACAATCAATACCAATATGCGTTTGCGCAGTAAGGAATTTGCGATGCTCAAGTCTATCGGTATGACAAAGAAAGAATTTAACAGAATGATAAGACTTGAAAGTTTGTTCTACGGTTTAAAATCCTTGCTTATCGGTGTTCCGCTCGGATTGCTCGGAGGTTATGCTATATTTAAGGCTACGGGAAATACCATTATGCTTGACTATTCATTCCCGACTATGGCTGTACTCATAAGCATAGTGTTCGTATTCTTTGTTGTATGGCTTATTATGAAAATTTCTATCAACAAAGTGAATAAACAGAATATAATTGAAACCATACGCAACGATAATATTTGACATATCGGCTTACAGGGTGATATAATCACAAAAGAAGGGAAGTGTTAGTATGAAGATACTGCTTGTTGAGGATAACAAAAGCATAATAAAAGGACTTGAGTATGCATTTGCACAAAACGGCTACAGTTGTGAATACTGTCTTAGTTTAGACGAGGCTGTACGAAAAGCACCTTTCAATTATGATGCAGCAGTGCTTGATATAATGCTTCCCGACGGAAACGGCTTTGATTTGTTTAAAAAAATTCGCAGATATTCTGATTTGCCTGTAATTTTTCTTACCGCTGTTGATGATGAAGACAGTGTAGTAAACGGACTTGAACTTGGTGCGGACGATTACATAACAAAGCCTTTTTCTACAAGAGAACTTATTGCACGCATAAAGCGAGTGGCGAATAAAAACAGTAAAAAGAACATAATTACAGTATCGGGCATTACGCTTGATTTGGATAAATCGGCGGTGTTTGAAAACGGAAAACAGCTTGAACTTACCGCACTTGAATATAAATTATTGTCGCTGTTAATGCAAAATGCAGGTAAAGTGGTAACACGAGAACTGATATTTGAAAAAATATGGGATGTATCGGGCAACTTTGTAAATGACAATACGCTTACCGTATATATCAAGAGAATACGCAAAAAGCTTGATGCGGATATAATAAAAACGGTAAAGGGAATGGGGTATCAGGTTGCGGAGGTCAGCGAATGAAAAATGCTCAAAAGTTTGTATGTGCGGGTCTTGCGGTAACAATTGTATTTTGTGTAATATCAGCTGTTTTTACTTTTATCGGTCTTGAGAATATAAGAAAAACAAGTAACGATACCATAAATCAGCTTGTAAATATACTGCTTGAAAAATACCCTGATGTCAGCGAAAAAGAAGTAGCCGAAATACTTAATAATAAAACCGAATATACGGATAATTCGGAATTTTTAAATAAGTACGGAATTTACCCCGAAAAGGATTGGGTTTCGTACAACAATCAAGGCTCATACAAATATGTGATTCTTTCGGTATCTGTTTGTATAGCGTTTGGACTTGCTTTTGCGGTTCTGTTTTTAGGGTATTTAAAAATTCAAAAGAAACAGACTATGGATATTGCAAAGCGGATTGAGCGTATAAATCTGGGTGATTATTCATTACAGATTGACCGAAACAGTGAAGATGAACTCTCACTGCTTGACAATCAAATTTACCGAACTGCCGTAAAATTCAGAGAGCAGGCAGAAAATTCTAATAAAGACAAAGAGAATTTACAAAAATCGCTTTCCGATATTTCACATCAGCTTAAAACTCCGCTTACATCAATAATTGTAATGGTTGATAATATTCTTGACGATGACGATATGCCGCTTGAAATAAGGCGTGAATTTTTAAGCGACATAAAGCATAATACAAGCACTGTTTCATTCTTGGTGCAAAGCCTGCTTACATTTTCAAAACTTGATGCAGAGGCAATCAGATTTAAATACGCAGATGTCGATGTAAAAAGCATTATTGATGAATGTATTAAAAATACGGCAGTAATGGCTGAAATTTGCAATGTAAGTGTAGAAACATTGTGTGACGACACATACAAACTTAACTGCGATAAAAAATGGCTTTGCGAGGCTGTTACGAATATAATTAAGAACTGCATTGAACATTCACAGAACGGAAATATAAAAATAACCGCTGACCAAAATAAACTTTATACAAAAATCAGCATAAAGGATAACGGCAGCGGTATTACAAAAGAAGATTTGCCTCATATATTTGAACGATTTTATAAGGGCAAAAACTCAAGTGATGACAGTGTGGGTATAGGACTTTCACTTGCAAAGACAATTATTGAAAAGCAAGGCGGATACATAAGTGTATCGTCTGAACTTAATAAAGGCAGTGAATTTGTAATAAAATTCTTTAACAACTGAATATCAACAAAAAACAGGTTGCCGCTTAATTGCGACAACCTGTTTTTGTATCTTAGATTTCAATGCTTTTGATTGAATCAAACTCGTCCTGAATTTCTTTTGAAGGTTTCTTTGCTATAAGAGAAACTATAATATTTACGATAAGCGCAAGCGCAAAACCTAAAACAAGAGAATAAAGATTTGTTGCTTTGTAAAGAGTTACACCGTTTACGAGCGGTAAATAGTCCCATACAATAACTGTAAGTGCGCCTGTTGCCATACCGCTGATTGCACCTGCAAGTGTTGAGCGTTTCCAGAATAACGCAAGAAGTACAACCGGACCGAAAGCAGAGCCAAAACCTGCCCATGCATCGGAAACAAGTCCCATAATACTTGAGTTAGGATTAATGGCAATTACAAATCCGATAATTGCAACAACAACTACCGCAACCTTACCGATGTTAAGAGCACTTTTCTCTGTAGCGTTTTTCTTAACGCCTTTGTAAATATCCTCTGATACGGCAGATGCGGTAACAAGGAGCTGGCTGTCGGCTGTTGACATAATAGCGGCAAGAATACCGCAAAGGAATATACCGCCGATGAATATCATTATTCCGTTATCGGAGAAGATCTGTTGAATAAGTCTGATGAATACTGTTTCGCTTGCTGTAGCATCAAGGTTTTCGATAAGGTAACCTCTTGCAACAAGTCCGATAAGGCAAGATGCGGCAAGTGAAATGATAACCCATACAATAGCGATTTTTCTTGATTTCTTAATTTCGGAGTCACTCTTTACAGCCATAAATCTGATAAGAATATGTGGCATACCAAAGTATCCGAGACCCCATGCAAGGTTAGAAATAATGGAAACGGCAGAAACATTTGAACCGTCATCATTTTTAAAGAAGTTAAGGTAATTATCCGGGTTTGTTACACCGCTGTCGATAAGTGACTGTGAGAAACTGTTGTTATATGTAAGAGCTACATAAGCGATTATCGGAACCGCCATAATGGCAACAAGCATTAAAAGTCCCTGTATAAAGTCAGTGTAGCAAACAGCCTTAAATCCGCCGAGAAATGTATAAACAAGAATTACAATTACAGCAACTATAAGACCGATTGTATATACAGTGTTGTAGTTTTCAGAGTTGCCGAAAAGTGTAGCGAAAAGCTTTGCGCCCGAACTGAATGCCGAGGCTGTATATACTGTGAAGAATATTGCAATAATAATGGCAGATACCATTTTTATTACGCCCTTATCGTCACGGTAACGGTTCTGGAAAAAGCTCGGAATTGTAAGTGAGTTTCCTGCAACGATTGTATATTTTCTTAATCGTGCCGAAACAATGTACCAGTTGAGTATAGTACCGATCAAAAGTCCGACTGCTATCCATACCTCACCTGTTCCCGCAAGGTAAACCGAACCCGGAAGTCCCATAAGCAGCCAACCGCTCATATCGGAAGCCTGTGCAGAGAGTGCAGCGGTCCAGCCGCCAAGATTTCGTCCGCCGAGGAAATAGTCCTCGTTGTTCTTTGTGCCCTTAGACGATACAAAGCCAATAATTATCATAATGACCATATATGCCGCAAAGGAGCATAAAACTATTATATTTGCTGTACTCATATTTTCCTCCTCTATTTTGTTATTAAACACAAATACTCTTTAATAGTACCAAATTTCAGCAAAAAAATCAAGTAAATTCAATGTTGTAGCAGATTTATACAATAAAATATTTTTATATAATTGTATATTTATTACAGCAGAGCCAATAATAATAACGGAGGTGCTATTTATGAGCGAAAATAACAGCAGAAAGAAAAAGAGCAGATATGAAAAGGCAGGATTCTATACTGCGCTTTCTATCTGCTTAATAGCCGTAACTATGGCAGTGTATTCAACATATAATACTATATCGGGAGCAAAAGAACCTACGGAGCAACCCACCACCACGGCAGTGGAGGTAAATAATCAGGTGACAGGTATAACGGAGATTGCAGAGGAAACTACATTTCCTAAAGTTGCAAATGAAATAACTGTTCCAACAATATCGGTTACAATTCCCCCTTACACCGAACCTACCGAGCAGGACACAACAAGAAATGCCTTACAAACTATGCTTTCAACCGATTTAACTCTAAGTTATCCGCTAAATCAGAAAAACATTATAAGAGAATACAGCGAGAAAACAGTGTATTATAAAAGTCTTAATGTATGGAAATCGCATCTCGGAGTGGATTTTGCGGGTGAGATAGGCGATGAAGTAACCGCAATGACAGGCGGTGCGGTAATAAAGGTTGACGAGGATAAACTGTACGGAAAAACGGTAGAGATTGCAACCGATAATGCCGTAGTTATTTACAGCGGATTAAACGGAATAACCGTAAAAGAAGGCGATTCGGTAGAAAACGGACAGAAAATCGGTGTAATAGGTGCAGTTCCTTGTGAAGTACACGACAAAAATCATATTCATGTTGCCGTTAAGATAGACAGACAATTTGCAGACCCGCTTTCATTTATCAGCAACGGGGAATAAAATCTCCGTTTTTATCATAGATATAATTATAGCACGCCCTCGTATCGTTTCAGGGGCAAACAAAAAAGTGATGGTTGATTTCAGCCATCACTTTTATCTTATTCGTATTCACGATTTACAATTTTACAAAGTACGGCTATCTTTCGCTCTGATGCCATTCTTCATTGCCAAAGATAAAATCATCAATATCCATTACAATAATTCTCATAAAAACACCTCCTATATTATAGTAAACAATACCATTATATTCAGGAAGTGCAGGAATTATACAGGATTACTTGTTAATAATATTTAAGTATTCACAAATAATGTCAACTGCCTGCTCGGTAGATAGAGCTGTACTGTTAATGCACAAATCATAGTTGTCTGCCAAGCCCCACTTTTTTCCTGAATAGAAACTGTAGTAGTTTGCTCTGTTTTTGTCTGCTTTTAATACTGCCTGCTTTGCACGAGCGGGATCAATACTTTGTCTTTCGACTGCTCTCTTAGTTCTTACATCAATGTCAGCATAGATATAAATTTTAGCAAGGTTTTGGTGATCCTTCAAAACATAATCCGCACATCTGCCAACGAATACGCATGGACCTTCATTGGCAAGCTGCTTGATAATCTTGTGCTGTAAAATGTAGAGCTTGTCATTAACAGGTAAATCACCCATAGATGAAAAACCGTTACCGTAATTATAAAGTCCTAATGAAAGAGAGTACAAAAGGCTGTTTGTAGCCTTCTCATCAACATTTTCAAATACTTCAGGACTAATTCCGCTCTCTTTGGCTGCTAAAGATATAAGCTCCTTATCATAGAATGGAATGCCAAGGCGTTCTGAAAGAGCCTTTCCTATGTTGTGACCGCCTGAACCGTACTGTCTTGTAATTGTAATAATGTTATTGCAGCTCATATCATAACCTCCGGTGCAAAGAAATGTATGGAAAAGTAACTTGTATTACTTACTCTATACATATATATAATATCATAATTTTTTAAAAAATCAAATGAATTATACAATTTTTACAAAATTTGTGTAATCAATATAAATTGATTTGAGTTGCTTTGTGCACTATTACCATATAGCACATAAGAAATATATTGAGTTTGTACGAAGTCTGTCTGATATATAAACTATACAGTTGAAATAAGTAATTGCCTGTAATACAGTTATTTATCAATATAAGACTTTATCCTAAGATTACATATATACTATTAAAGATAAAAGTAATTTTTGAAATTAAATCAGTTTTCAATTTAATAATCGTGATACTTGATTTTATTAGATATATATGTAAGAGAGTATTATTTCAGACTAAAAATAGTATATTCCATATATGTAAACACTATATATTGAGTTTATAAGGATAAAGTAAAAATTATTTAAAATTTTTTGAAAAAAATTGAAAAAAGGGGTTGCAATTTGTAAAAAGGAGT
>ULUI01053720.1_pt1 | contig 20729 bp, 20 predicted proteins | sample 1958371 | NCBI WGS metagenome assembly ULUI01 (sample SAMEA4835756, study PRJEB28245) | human gut metagenome | biome: gut microbiome; material: fecal sample | place: Denmark | collected 2008
TGTGTTTTGGTCTCATTAAAGGTAATAAAGTTCCTACATCATTGAAGATAATATTTCTCTTATCAGAAGGTGACACATCACAGCTGGTCGGGCAGACCGACATTAATCCAGAAGATATCAACGGACTTTTTATAAATATACGCTATTCTGACTCAGGACTTACGCTTGTAACAGGAACCTCTGTCAGAACATTTACACTGGATAAGTCACTTGAACATGCTTTTGACTCATATGTAAAAGTATTCCTTGAAACCTCCGGCATTAACTATGAAGAAATTTCATAGAATTTTAATAATCTCCTGCAGCCGTGTATTTATGCGTATTACGCCCCTTTCTGTTAGCACTCATTTGTTTTGAGTGCTAATTTCTTCTTGACTTTGTTCATTTCCTGTATTAAATTACATTCTAGATTGATTTATGTTAAATTCATTTTGAATTAACAGGCACATAAAAGCTTATCAGGCTTTTAAATATATTTAATGGAGGATTGATTAATATGGCAAACGAACATGGTAATTTATCAATTAACAGCCAGAATATTTTCCCTATAATTAAAAAATGGATGTATTCTGACCATGATATTTTCTACAGAGAATTAATTTCTAATGGTTGTGATGCAATTACAAAGCTAAAAAAACTTTCTTTAATTGGTGAGTATGAAGCCCCTGATGATATTGAATATAAACTTGACGTAAAAGTAAGTCCTAAAAACAAGACTATCAAAATCATTGATAATGGTATTGGTATGACTAAGGATGAAGTAAATGAATATATTAACCAGATAGCATTTTCAGGTGCAGAAGCTTTCCTTGAAAAATACAAGGACAAGACTAACGAAGACCAGATTATCGGTCATTTTGGTCTCGGTTTCTACTCTGCATTTATGGTTGCTGACAAAGTAACTATCGACACGTTCTCTTTCCAGAAAGATGCAACAGCAGTTCATTGGGAATGTGACGGTGGTACTGAATATGACATGAAAGATTCTGACAAGCAGAATGTCGGCACAGAAATCACACTTTACCTTAATGAAGACAGTTATGAATTTGCAAATGAATATAAAGCAAGAGAAGTTATTGAAAAATACTGCTCATTCATGCCTGTACCTATCTTTTTAACTAACGAGGATGAAGAACCAAAGACAGAGGAAATTCCTGAGGAAGAAGTTACAGAAAAAGATACTGTTATTGAGACATTTATAAAAGAAGCCGAGACAGAAGAAGTCGAAAAAGAAGACGGAACAAAGGAAACAGTCGAAAAAACTCCTGCCAAAAAAATGGCTAAAATAGTAAAACGTCCTGTTCCTTTAAATGATATTCATCCACTTTGGACAAAACATCCAAACGAATGCAGCGATGAAGATTACAAAGAATTTTACCGCAATGTATTCCACGATTATAAAGAACCTTTATTCTGGATTCATCTGAACATGGATTATCCATTTAATTTAAAAGGTATTCTTTATTTTCCAAAGATTAACACAGAGTATGAAACTATTGAAGGCACAATAAAGCTTTATAATAATCAGGTATTCGTTGCTGATAACATAAAAGAAGTTATACCTGAATTCCTGCTTCTTCTCAAAGGCGTTATTGACTGCCCTGACCTTCCTCTTAATGTTTCAAGAAGTGCATTACAAAATGATGGTTTCGTTAAGAAGATTTCTGAGTATATTACTAAAAAAGTCGGTGACAAGCTCACAGGAATGTACAAAACACAGAAAGAATCATATGAAAAATATTGGGATGACATCAATCCATTTATCAAATTCGGCTGCTTAAAAGATGAAAAATTTGCAGAAAAAATGAATGATTATATTATCTTTAAGAACATTGACGGCAAATATCTCACACTCAAGGAATGTCTTGAAGAGAATAAAGAACATCATGAAAATACTGTATTCTATGTTACTGATGAAACAGAACAGAGCCAGTATATCAACATGTTTAAAGAAGCCGGTATTGATGCTGTAATCCTTACACATAACATTGATCAGCCATTCATAACTCACCTTGAGTCTAAAAACGAAGGTGTTAAATTTGCAAGAATAGATGCTGACTTATCAGACAGCTTCAAGGAAGAAACAAGTGAAGATGAATTGAAAGAAATATCTGAAACACTCACTGAAACTTTCAAGAAAGCTCTTGGCAAAGATAATCTTAATGTCAAAGTTGAAAAGTTAAAGAATGCATCTATTTCATCAATGATTACTCTATCTGAACAGGACAGACGTATGCAGGATATGATGAAAATGTATAATATGTATGGCATGGATTCATCTATGTTTGGTGCCAACAGCCAGACACTTGTCCTCAATGCCAATAATGAACTTGTCAAATATATTGCTGAACATAAAGATGGCGAAAATACAACTCTCATGTGTGAACAGCTTTATGATCTTGCTATGCTCAGTCATGCACCACTCACACCTGAACAGATGACTAATTTTATTGCAAGAAGTAATAAAATTATGGAATTGCTTGCTAAATAAGTAATTTTAACGTATTATATAAAAGAAAGGCACTGGGATTATATTGCCTCAGTGCCTTTCTTTTAAATTTTTTAAAATGAGGGTTATTATGTCAGATTATAACAATACACACAGTAACAATACTAATGACGATTTATATGATGATGACTATATTACATATGAAGAAACAAATGATGATGATTATATAGATGATGATGTTCTTGATCCGGAATTAGATGATTTCGATATTTATAGACAAAATCATTCTACAAACAAAAAATCATCATTAAATAAACAAAAACCAAAGCTCAATCCTTTTGTTGAAGAGGCTTTAAGCATAATCAAACTAATTGCCGTTGCATTTATAATAGCATTTATTTTTACACAATATATTATTGTAAATGCCGAAGTACCTACAGGTTCAATGAAAAATACCATCATGGAGGGTGACAGGCTTATCGGTTTCAGATTATCTTATTTGTTCAGCAAACCTGAACGTGGCGATGTAATAATTTTCAAATATCCTGATGATGAAAAACAAAATTTTGTCAAACGTGTAATCGGAATACCAGGTGATGTCGTTCAGATTATTCATGGAAAAGTTTATGTCAATGGTAATGAGCTGGATGAACCTTATTTACGTGAACCTATGAACGATAATGAAGAGGAACAGGTGTTTGTTGTTCCTGAAGGTCACTATTTCGTAATGGGTGATAACCGTAATGATTCTTTGGATTCAAGATATTGGAAAACAAGTAATTATGTTTCAGAAAAGAAAATTCTTGCAAAAGTAATATTCAGATATTACAACCAGTCAAGACATAAAATTAATTTCAAATTATTTAATTAATTTTCATTTAATTGATTTGAATAAACTACACATTTTTGCACATATTAAACATGTTCGGAATATCCGGACATGTTTTTTTCGCGGAAATAATTATTTACGCAGAACAGGAGGATTTTATGACCACTTTAGGATGTAATGTAAACGCATGTTCACACAACAAAGACAATTGCTGCTGTCTTTCATCAATCGAAGTTCATGGAAACAGTGCATGTAAATGTGATGAAACATGCTGCGGTAGTTTCTACGAAGCCGACAGTGAAACAGCAAAAAACGCAAGCGAATCTCCTAAAATCAATCTAAGCATCTCATGTGAGGCTTCTAATTGTGTATATAACGAAGACAAAAAATGTAGTGCCGACCATATTGATATCTCAGGCATCTGTGCACAGGATGCATCAGAAACTGTCTGTGCTTCATTTAAGTGTAAGTAGTATAAATAATGGGAGAAACGTGTACCGCAAGGTGCACTATAAATAATAGGAAGTCCGCCATAAGCGGACTTCCCATTATTTATCAGAAAAGTGATAATTATTTCCACCAAGTTTTTTAATAAAATACATTGCCTCATCTGCAGCCGATACAATAGAATCTTCATTTGTTCCATTCTCGGGCACAATTGCAATTCCAAGACTTGAATGAATATTTATCATCGCATTGTCAACTTCATATGATTCTTTAAAAGAATCAATTATACGCTGTGCATACTGCCCTACAACGTTATAATCATGACTGTCAACGATAACAGTAAATTCATCGCCTGCAAATCTGTATACACGGAACAGATTATCATTTATCTTTTGTATTCTCTGGGCAACTTCCCTTAGAACCATATCTCCGCTATTATGTCCGTAGGTATCATTAATATGCTTAAATTTATCAATATCAAACAAAAATACACTAAATTGCTTATTATCGCCAAAATACTTTATCAAATCTTCCTTAAATGCCATTCTGTTCGGAAGACCTGTCAACATATCATGATTTGCAAGTTTTTCATATTTTTCCGTTGAAATACTTAAATTCTTATTTATCTTCTCTTTATGCATATTAGATGCAAACAGGCATACAGATATAACAATTAGAATTGCTATTATAATTCCAGAAAAGATAATAATATCCCTATTTCTTTCAAAAAAATTCTGTTCATGATTGATAATAATTGCAGTTTTAGGAAGCAATTTTGATGAAACTTCATATTTTTTCATAACATTCTCATCAAACATAATCACTCTCGGCGGTTCTGTCTGTACTTCAATACTTGAAACATCTGTACCATTAAAATACTGCTGTACCATTGACGCCGCAATTTTTGCCATCTCCTTCTGAGATACCATCTCACCACCGATAACGCCTTTTCCCATACCTATAGACACAATACTGAATGTAGGAACAGGTGCATTTTCTGATACAAGCTTTATTCCCTGTGAATCTATATATGTATTTCCGTCTTTATCACTGCTGCACATTATATATATAAGAATCGTATCCGAATCAAGACTTTTTATTTTTTCAATCAAATCATGCTGACTTAGTTTTGATGCATTAATTTCATCAAACTCATATTGCGGATAAATATTTTTATATTTATAATACTGTATTCTCTCACCCCTACCGGTAACAGTATCATCAAGAATTGCAACAATCTTTTTTGCATCCGGAATAATCTTTGATGCAGCCTTAATTGTATTTTTGTATGAAAGACTTTCAACGACACCTGTAATCTGTGATGATGCTGAGACTTCAACTGCCTTATCACTATTGTTGACACCTTCAAAAAATATCGGAATATCTTTAAATAATGTATCCTTATTATCCACAGCAAAATTAAATGCTGCATCATCACCGACGATAATTGCATCATATGGTTCAACCTCGCCAAGATAATAAACCATATGCCTGTAAAAATCATCAACACTTTCTGATGATGTCAGATTTTTTGAATCCATAAACTTATAATCAATAACTACATCTTCATTAAGTACTTCTTTTATACCGGCAATCTGTTCAGGCACTGTTTCCCATGCATATGAATATGAGCTTATAAAAAGGACTCTCTTTTTTGCAGCGTACTTGTGCTGATTTCCTTCCTGTGCATAAACACTCTTGTATAATAATGACATACTGCTCACTGCACTTATCATTACTATAATAAATAATATTGCTTTTAGAATTCTACTTGTGAACCTGCAAGCAAAATGTCACTTTTTCCTTAGTAAAATCGGCACTTCTTCCACTTTAAAAACCCTTAAAATCCCTTAAAAAAATCGAAAAAGACTTATTTTATGCGGATTTCGGCTTAAAGCCCCTTAAACTGGCTTAATGACCGACTAAGGAAACAAAACGTAACTGAACCGCATTTTTGCACCGACTAAGGAAAAATATATAGAGTGTTTAAAAAGTCCGAAAAACACGTTTAAATCGGTGTTTAACGGACTTTTTTGGCATGATTTTATAGAAAATAGACTAAGGAAAAAGAAAGGAACTTAAATTGTATAATTATTCATATAATATGTATATATATACAGTTCCAAAAAATTTAATGACAACCTTTTAAAACGAGCTTACAAAGTCATGTCTTTTCCGTACTGTGCAAGGTAGCAGGATAAGGCTTTTTTAATATCCTCATCTATTTTGCTAATTCCGGCATCTACATTTGTCTTGTGTTGTAAAAGTGCTTTGTAGTTGCTATCCGATACAGATTTCAGCATATAGGAATTGTATGCAATTTGTTCCAGCACGTTATTTATACCACAAAGAGCTTCTAAATAATTCTTTTGGTTTTCCTCATCCAATCCCGGCATAGTGACAAGGCTGACAAAATGCGAATAGGCTTGAACGATATTTTTCAAATTCTCCCCGGTCTGTTTTTCAAGAAAGTCTTTCATGGTATGGTATTTAGCCCTTAGTCCTTCGTCTGTTACAGTGTCAAAACCATTATCTTTAGAAAAAATCTCTCCTTTTTCTTCTGTAAGCCACTCTTCACTCACTCCAAATTTAACACAGACAAGTTTCACTAATGAAAGAGACGGATTATCTCTTTCATTCTCTATATTTGATAAGTGTGCTTGTGAAATTCCAAGTTCTTCCGCATATTGCTTTTGAGTTTGTTTTAATATCTTTCTTACTTCTTTAAATCTGCTATTAACGGACATTTTTATACCTCCAAAATCTAAGATTCCAATATTTTATGCTTGACAGTATTGGAAACCAATATTATAATACAGATAACCACAATAAATATAACAGAAAAATCAAGAAAATTCAATGGCTAAGGAGGTGGAGAAATGCCGAGACCAACAAATATGGAAACAAAGACACGCTTTGGAGTGCTTATTTGTAACCGACTTAATAAAATGGGTAAAAATCAAAAAGACCTTGCTCAAGAATCTGGTCTCTCACCGTTCTATGTGAGTGAGATTCTTAATGGTAAACATAACCCATCTGTAAGGGCGGTGTATAACATTTCAAGAGTGACCGGAATCAGCATTGAAGAACTTACTAAAGCCTTACTTGATGAAAGTTAGGCGGTGAGAACTTTGACATGGCTGAAAGTAAAGGAAGTTGCTGAACTACTTGGAATGACAGAAAGAGCCATCAGATGGGGAGCAACTAAAAAAAATAAATATGAGTATCGCCATGTCGATGGTATCGGTCAGGGCGGTAAGCAATTAGAAATCGCTCTGGAAAGTCTGCCACAAGAAGCACAAAACAAGTATAACAATGTGCAGGAAGAAGTCGCATATAAGGAAGTTACACAGTTTACCGGGAAACAGCGAGAGGAAGCCAACTTTAAGGCATTGATTGTTGAACAGTATAAAAGGTCGCAATTATCCCCAGATGATTTTGTAAAGGACTTTAATGAACGGAATCCGGACAGTGTTATCACAAAGTCGCAGCTTTTCCGCTGGCAGAGGAAATATAAAAGCGGTGACGTGGCTGATCTCATTGATATGCGTGGCGGTCACAACCGGGGACAGATTACAATCCCCCCGGATGCATGGGAATACTTCTATGCGTTGTATATGACTTTGCAAAAAAGGTCTGTGCAAAGATGCTGGGAACTGACCCGGCTGGAATATCCAAATATTCCAACTGTATCAACTTTTGAACGAAATTTAACAACCATCCCGAAACTTGTAATGATTTACTACCGGGAAGGCGAAAAGGCATTTAATGATGCCCTTGTATCAATGGAAAGAAGCAGAGAAGATATTGCTTCAAATGATATCTGGTTTTCCGACCATCATCTGGTTGATGTGGCTGTCATAAATAATCGTGGTAAGGTGTTCAGACCTTGGCTGACAGTATTCTTTGATGCCAGAGCAAGCAAAGTGATTTCTTTCATTGTAAGGGACAAGTCAGCGGATGCAACCGTGATAAAGCAGTGTTTGAGACTTGGAATAGAAAAATATGGAGTTCCAAAAGAATTGTACTTTGACAATGGTAAGGACTACCGGGAAAAATCATTTAATGCAGATTTCCCAATATCATTAGTGAAGCAGTTAGGTATCAATATGATTTATGCCACTCCGTACCACGGACAAGCTAAGACTGTGGAACGCTTTTTCGGCACTATGGAGGATAGATTCTGCAAGCTCCTTCCGACTTATCTCGGAAAGGATGCAAAGCAAAGACCGGAAAATATGCGTGTAACCTTTGATAAGCTGAAAGACAAAGCTCCGACAATGGAACAGTTTATAAAAGCTCTGGAAAATTATTTTGTGGAGTATAACAATACTTCAAGCGGTGGCATTGACATGAATGGAAAATGTCCGGAGCAGGTGTATTATGAAAATCTTCATACTAAAACAGAAGTCAAAGATAAGTCAATACTCCGCATTCTTTGCGGGACATTTGATGAAAGAATTGTACAGAAAAACGGAGTACAGTATCAAGGCAGATTTTACTATCATACGGAATTGCTTGCCCACCAAGGGGAAAAGGTTATCATCAACGCAGACCCTTACAACATGGATGAACTGAATATTTTTGATACCGATATGCGAGCGATCTGCAAGGCTCCTGCAAAAGTAAGGACACCTTTTAGACATACCACGCAGGAACAAATCAGAGAAGCCGTGAAGGAAAAGAAAGAAGCCAGAAAGATGGTACAGCATTATGCACCTACAAGGGAGCTTGACACCATGAGCATAATCGCAAGGAATCAGCTTCTGGAAAAGCAGTATGAGGAAAATGCGGAAACAAAAGTGATTGAAAATATCAATCCGGCATTATCCGAAAACAGCAGAATTTTGAACGCATCCACACGCACAAGACGGACAAGCACCGAGGAAAGCGTTACAGATGCACTTATGCAAGCTATAGGAGGTTAACGGATGAAGGACACAAAAACCGAATTAAAAGAGTTTATGGAACTCTCCGGAAAATCACAAAGACAGATATCAAAGGAAACGGGGCTTTCCACTTCTGTCATATCGCAGTTTCTGGAAGGTACATATACCGGGAACAATGAAAAGGTAGACCAGACAATCAAGCAGTATTTAACAGTCAGTAAAGAGCGTTTAAACAGTGTTCAAACCACTGTATTTTACGAAGGACTGTATAATACAAAGAATGTGCTTTTTGCTTGTGCCTATGCCCACCGGCATAATGATATCGCTCTTGTAAGTGGGGATGCCGGAGCTGGCAAGACTACCGCCCTCGAACATTACACAAAGAACAATACCGGGGTTATTATGGTAACAGCGGACTCCTGCACTACATCAGCAACCGCCATTTTAAGAGTAATTGCTGAAAAGGTCGGAAAACAGACCAACTACAGAAAGTCGGTACTCATGCAGGAACTTATTAGCCAGCTTGACGAAACAAACCGCCTTATCATCATTGACGAAGCTGACCATTTAACACTTCAAGCCTTGCAAGCGGTCAGAAACCTCAATGACCGGGCAAAAGTAGGTATTGTTCTATCCGGCAACGATAAGATTTACAGACAGATGCTGACCGGGCAGAAGGGACAGGAATTTGACCAGATACGGACAAGAATCAGTGTTAGAAAAAGAGTTGTCAATGACTACACCACGGAAGAGATATTGAACATCTTCCCGGCACTGGATGAAAGAAGCCTTGCTTTTATTCTGGAGGTTGCAATGAATGAAAGTCTTAGGACTGCAAAGAAACTGTATGAAATCGCTTTAGAGTATGCCGGAACTATCGGAGAAACTTTGAATGTGAAGCACCTTAAACGGACAAGAGAGCAATTATTTGGAGGTATGTATTGATGATTATGAGAATTTTATCGGTAAACGGAGTAAATGAAGCAATTCCGAATTTTAGTTTGCATATGACGGAGAAAATGAACTATGACAGAGTGATTGATGCCTATGAAGTATTAAGCTCCTCTTACAATGGTGTTCGTGATTTTATTTCTGTATTAGAGATGATTGCAGAAGGGAAATTTAATTTAACAGAGGCGGTTCTTGCAGGTTTATTATTAACTGAATCTTTAGATGGTAGGTTTTATTCCCAGAGAAAAAGCTACAAGGCTAAATATTTAAAAATTAATGGTATTAACTGTATTTATCTTGTAGAAACAAAAGAGCTGTTCAGTAGTCTGTATCACGAAAAAGGTATCTTTTGCACAGAGGACGGAACGGAGTATGTTATCTTACCGGATAAAAAAAGATAGTCAGCTCGGCAAAGCTGACTACCTTCTGCTACACTACTAAAAAACACCATTAAGCACCGCAAATGCTTTGTAAATGTGTGTAATAAAGCTATTAGTAGTGTAGCAGATAACTTGATATTTTTCAATCACCTATTTTAAACCGCTGAAAGCCTTTATTTTGGAATTTACCGCACTATGGCATATTTCCACAAGTAAAAGTATTTAAACAAATTTAAAAGGGATATACACGTTTTTAAAAGGTATGTAGAACAAATTAAGGAGGGTACACTATGGAAAGTACAAACACAATGCCTATGATAAATCAGGTTTACAGAGATGTTGCATTAAAATCATTAGTAGAAAGCGGATTACCGGAAAGTCTTATCGCTGGAGTAGACTGTTCCACTCTTGAAACTATGGAAGAATCACTTGACAATGTAAAAAAATGCTTTTATGCTTCTATCCGTAAGCACATAGAAGAAACCTACAACTAAATAATGTAAAAAGGCAGATTAAGGACATGGAGAAAAACGGAATCACTGGCAAGAAATATAAACAGCTTAAGCAGATGAAAACCGAACTACAGACCAATATTCGCCAAATGAAAAGCTATGTAAAGAAAGGATGATTTAAAGATGGGATTTATTGAGCGTATTGTCGAAGCAATGAAACCGACACCGGAATCGGGGCAGACAGAACCGGAAACTAAAAAGACAGATTCCGAGATCCAGCTGGAGCAGACCACCACAACAGAGACCGGGGACGGAGCAGACGCTCCGGATGAAGCGGCACCTTCCGGAGAAAAGACCTACTCTCAAGAGGAAATCGAAGCCATTATTGAGGAAAGAAAAAAGGAATGGGAAACCGAGCAGATGAACGCTCTTTCCAAAGATGGACAGATTGAAAAGCTGAAAGCGGAACTTCTGAAAAGGGATTTGAAGGAAAAAGTCACTGCCAGATTGGAAGAAGCCAAACTTCCGCTTGGTGTTGCTGATTTTGTACAGTACACAGACGAAGCCGGAACAATGGCAAGTCTAGAAAAGGTAATCACAACCGTCAACCAGCTTGTGCAGGATGGTGTGATGATGCGATTAAGAGGAAAGACACCAGAAGGGCTTGGAGCTTCGGCAGATACAAGCGTGATGCCGGAATTTGCTCGCACATTTATTGATGCTATGAAAGGTTAAGGAGGGTATGAAAAATGGCTGTAAATTACGCAGAAAAGTATGCAGATATCATTGATGAGGAAATGAGCAAGGAATCGTTGACCGACAAGGCAACTAACAGAGATTTCAATTTTGACGGAGTAAACAAGGTTAATGTTTATTCCATTCCCACAGTACCGCTAAATGACTATGATATGACCGCAGAAACCAACCGCTACGGAACACCGACAGAACTCGGTAATGATGTGCAGACTTTGGAACTGAAGCAGGACAAGTCTTTCACGTTCAGTATTGACCGTAGAAATGCCACTGATACCATGATGGCAATGAGTGCAGCCAAAGCACTCGCAAGGCAAATCAAGGATGTTGTTACTCCTACCATTGACAAGTACCGAATCCAGAAGTTTACCGAAGGGGCACACGCTGACCATGTAAAACAAGAAACACTTACCAATGAAACAGCTTACTCCGCTTTTCTGGAAGGCTCTATGGTGCTGTTTGATGCAAAAGTACCGACAGCTGGAAGAATCGCTTTTGTTACCCCGGCATTTTATAAGATGATTAAGCTGGATAAGAATTTTGTTTCCTCCGGGGATAAAGGTCAGGAAATCGCAATCAACGGAGCTGTCGGAAAAATCGACAATACAACGATTATTGTTGCTCCTACAGATTACTTTGTAACCGGAACAAACTTTATTATCTGCCATCCTATGGCAATGACTTCCCCTATCAAGCTGGCAGACTATAAACAACATGAAAATCCGCAGGGAATCAACGGATGGCTAGTGGAAGGTAGAATTTACTTTGATGCGTTTGTGCTGGATAAGAAAAAGAAGGCTATTTATGTATCAAAACAGCCTGCAAAATAGGGAATAAGTTATAAGTAAGACAGATTATGACTTCTTAAATTCACATGAATTGTAAAGATTAAACCGCCTTTAAAAATCGTTTAAGGGCGGTTTAAATCGTTCAAAAATGATATATTTTTCGCAGTAAATGCAATGAAGTTTTGCATAAAATCACTTTTAAAATTCAAAGTCAGTTACGTTTTGCGTGCAGGACAGTTGCGTTTTGCGTGCGGTGCTACACTACTTCTTTTTAATCTGTCAGTTCCAAAAAAGCTTTTCATATTCTCTCCTGTCTCTGACACCGCCCCTGTACTTATGCGTTGCCGGTATTTTTATATTTTATCTTTGATATCTTTTTAATATCTCATATACCTCTTCCTGCGTAGCACATTTCATAACTTCATCTGCAACTTTATCTGCTTCAGCTTTTGTCCATTTTGCAATCTGTGCACGCGTCCTTAAAATTGATGATGCATTTACACTAAATTCCTTTAATCCAAATGATATAAGAAGTGGTGTAAGAAGTGGATCTGCAGCAGCTTCGCCACACATTCCCGCTATAATATTCTCATTTGCAGCTGCACTTATAATTCTTTTAATTGAACGTATAACTGCAGGATTGTATACAGAATATAAATATGCAACCTTTGAATTGCCACGGTCAACAGCCATTGTATACTGTGTAAGATCGTTTGTACCGATACTGAAAAAATCGGCTTCTTTTGCAAGCAGATCAGCGATTTCACTTGCCGCTGGAGTTTCAATCATAACACCGACACTTATATTTTTATCATAAGGTATATTTTCCCTATCCAGGTCAGCTTTGATATCTTCAACTAAAACTTTTACTTCTCTCAGCTCATTTACACACGTAACAAGAGGTATCATTATCTTTATTTTACCAAATACACTTGCTCTAATCAATGCTCTTAATTGAATTTTATACATTTCTTTTCTGTCAAGACAATATCTGACTGCCCTGAATCCAAGAAATGGATTATCCTCTTTTTCCATTCCAAGATATGGAATATTTTTGTCTCCTCCAACATCAAGCGTTCGTATTATTACTTCTTTTCCATCCATCATAACAGCTGTCTTTTTATATGCTTCAAATTGCTCTTCTTCCGATGGAATCTGCGTATTTTCCATAAATAAAAATTCTGTCCTGAAAAGTCCGATGCCTTCACCGTCATTATCTTTGACATTTTTTGCATCTTCCGGTTTTCCTATATTTCCAAACAGTTCTATCTCAATAGAATCAGCTGTTTTTGTGGCTTTGTTTCTGTATTTATTTAATTCTTCTTTATCTTTAAGATATTTTTCTTTCTTTGCCGTATATTCTGTAATCTCTTCTTTTGACGGATTAAGAATGACACATCCTTCTTTTCCGTCAATCACTGCCTCCATCCCATCTCTTGCATTGTCGGTTATATCATCTACGCTGAACACTCCCGGTATTTCCAAAGCTCTTGCAAGTATAGCAGAATGTGATGTAAAGCCTCCTGCCTGTGTTATGATGCCTTCTACATTTTCCTTTACAATTCCGGCAGTCATTGAAGGTGTTAAATCTTTTGCAACAATTATGCTGCCTTTAGGCACTTCGCTTATATCAATATCTCTGTCTCCTGTAAGAATTTTTAACAGACGAAGCCTGATATCTTTAATATCCGCCGCTCTCTGGACTGTAAGCTCATCATCTGTCATTGTAAACATTTCAATAAACTGTTCACATACTTTATCAACAGCTTCTTCTGCACACATTCCGCTGTTTATCTTATCTTTAATTTCATCCTGCATAAACGGGTCTGACAGCATTATTATATGTCCCTCTATAATTTCTGCATTCTTTTCTCCTGCTGTTTTTCTCATATGTTCAGCCATTTTTGTTGTTTTTTCAATAAATTTATCAACTGCCTGTAAAAACCGTTTTATTTCATTTTCTTTATTCTCTGGCGATTTTATCTCGTACACAGGCATATCATTTTTTATAATAACAATTTTTCCGATTCCATAGCCCGAAGACCCACCAATTCCTTTATACATAACTGCCTCCTTTTAACTCCTAAACCACAAAGCCGCCGGAACATGAACCGGCGGCTTATCAATAGCTATACGTACTTTATTCTCCAAGTCCCGATTCAATTAATGCGGCAATGCTTTCACAAGCCTCCTGCTCATCAGCACCATCACATTCAACTTCTATCTGGGAACCACATTTCATACATCCCGCAATAATATTCATAACACTCTTGGCATTAATCTTTTTTCCATTAAATACCAGACTAATATTACTTTTATATTTTGCCGCTTCTTTAGCAAGCACGCCTGCCGGACGCATATGAAGTCCCTGTTCATTTTTAATCACCACTGTTTTTGATACCATAATAATTCTCCTGTCTGTTCATTACGCTTTTATTTTCACTTTACTTTTTTCTTTAATGCTGAAAGAATTAATGCTCCAACTATACTTCCTACTGCAAGTGCAACTATATACATAAGCCAGTTGCCAACAACCGGAAATACAAATACACCACCATGAGGTGCCCTCAATGTACATCCAAATGCCATTGACAGACCACCTGCAACTGCCGAACCAACAATACAGCTTGGAATTACTCTTAATGGATCAGATGCTGCATAAGGAATTGCTCCTTCTGATATAAAACATAATCCCATAATATAGTTTACCACGCCATTTCTTCTTTCTTCATCATTCCATTTATTCTTAAAAAATGTTGTTGACAATGCAATAGCTATCGGTGGTACCATTCCACCAATCATTACAGCTGCCATAACATCAAAGTTACCTGTAGCAAGCGATGCAGTACCAAATACATATGCAGCCTTATTTACCGGTCCACCCATATCAACGCTCATCATGCCTGCAACAATTATTCCAAGAAGAACTTTTGATGTATTTCCCATGCCATCAAGCCAATTGCTTATTCCTGTATTAATCCAGCCCATAGCAGGATTAACAGCACACATTACAAGTCCTATAATTATAATTCCGCCGAGAGGATATATAAGCATCGGTCTTATTCCGTCCATACTCTTTGGAAGCTTTCTGGTTATCTTCTCCAGAAGAAGAACAACATATCCTGCAACGAAACCTGCCAGAAGTGCTGCTAGAAATCCTCCTGAAATTCCGACTGTCTTACCCTGTGCAAGATCCACAAAATTAGTTCCGTTCATTGCAAGCACACCACCGGCAAAACCAACTGCAAGTCCGGGTCTGTCTGCTATTGATGATGCAATAAATGCGGCAAGTATCGGTAACATAAATGCAAAAGCTGCATTGCCTGTTGTCTTGAAAAATGCAGCAGCAGGCGTATTCATACCGAAATTAGACGGGTCAATTGAATAATCATCAAGAAGAAATGCAAGTGCAATCATTATTCCGCCGCCAATTACAAATGGAAGCATATGCGAAACACCATTCATAAGATGTTTGTATATTACATGCCATACGCCTTCTTTTTCACCTGATGAAAGGCTTTCCTTTTGTCCACCCTCCTCATGGTACACCGGAACTTTCTTTTCTACAATTTTGGTAATCAACTCTTCCGGTTTATGAATTCCATCCGATACTTTCGTAAACAATACCGGTTTTCCGTCAAATCTTGCTGTTTCTACATTTTTATCAGCTGCAACAATTATGCCATCGCACGCTTCTATTTCCTCAGCTGTAAGTGCATTCTTTACACCGCCCGAACCATTAGTCTCGGCTTTCAGGCTGTAACCCATATTTTCTCCAGCTTTCTGCAATGCTTCTGCCGCCATATATGTATGGGCGATTCCAGTTGGACATGCAGTTACAGCCAGTACACGATACTTTGCATTATTGTCATTTTGTCTAATCTGCTTTTCTCTTTGTTCTTTTTCATCTAAAGATTCTTCATCACCATATTTTTCTGATTCTTTTTCATCAATCACAGCCAAAAATTCCTGTTTGCTTTTTGCATTCAAAAGCTTATTTTTAAAATCTTCATCCATAAGAAGAACCATAAGGCGTGATAAAACCTCAAGGTGAACATCCGCACCGTCCTCAGGTGCTGCTATCATAAAAAACAGATTGGACGGCTGTCCGTCAAGTGCTTCATAATCAACTCCATCCGGTACTGTAATTGCTGCAAGTCCCGGTCTTTTTACTGCACTGCATTTTGCATGAGGAATTGCTATTCCTTCGCCAACAGCTGTTGACCCCTGCTCCTCTCTTGCTTTTATGGCCTGTGTATACTCAGCCTTGTCTGACAGATTTCCTGCTTTTTCATGAAGGTTTACCAAAATCTCAATAGCAGATGATTTGTCCTTAACTGAAACACCAAGCTCAATTCCCGATTCATTTAATAATTCTGTAATCTTCATGTCATCTTCCATCCTTTCTTTTTATTTTTTTATTTTTAACACATCTATTATATGTGTCATTCACTGTTATAACTGTTTTAACAATTCTTCCGTCTTTTCCTTAGTGGCAAGCCCTTCCAGAAAAGCTGTGGCACCGCCTGCGGCAGTTGCATATTTTAGGGCTTTTTCGTAATTCCTGTCCTTAAAATAACTTGCAACAAACCCCGCAACCATCGAATCTCCTGCACCTACCGAATTAACAACCTGTCCCTTTGCAACGCCTATTTTATATACCTTTTTGTTTTCCGTAAAAAGCACCGCACCGTCACCTGCCATAGAGACAAGCACATTTTTTGCCCCCATATCCTGTAATTTACCTGCATAATAGTTCATCTGTTCTTCATCAAGTGATGTCTTGCCGAACATTTCCGCAAGTTCATGGTTATTCGGTTTAATAAGAAATGGTCTGTATTTTAATACATTCAGTAAAAGTTCTTTTGTAGCATCAACCACAACATTAACATTCTTCCCTGAAATTCTTTCTATAAACTGCTCATATATATCTTCAGGAACACTTTTTGGTATCGCCCCTGCAAGTATCAGCATATCACCATCTTTTATTTTCTCCAGTTTCTTAAAAAGCTTTTCAAGCTCATCTTTTGAAATTTCGGGACCTGCCGCATTAATATCCGTTTCCTTTGTGCCCTTAACTTTAACATTTATTCTGCTTAATCCACTGTTAAGATGTATAAAATCCGTTTGAACACCCAGATTTTTTACGCCACTTTCAATCTCTTCACCTGTAAATCCCGCAACGAAACCTAATGCTATACTTTCAACGCCAAGATTATGCAATACAGTCGAAACATTAATTCCTTTTCCGCCATATAAAACATATTCACCATGGCTTCTGTTTACCTGACCAGCTGTAAGATTATCAACATGCATCGCATAGTCAATTGCAGGATTCAGTGTAACCGTATAAATCATTCAACATGCACCTCCTTAATCAGAGTAAGTTCTTTATACTTATCTTTAACAATACCATCCGTTACAATACACGCTTTTTCTAACGGAGCAAATGTTACAGCTGTAACTTTGCCAAACTTTGTATGGTCAGCAAGAACATAGCTCACATAACTGTGATTGACTGCTTCTTTTTTCAACATTGCTTCATCTGTGTCAACTGTTGTAAATCCATGGAACAGATGTATTCCGTTAGCACCGATAAAAGATTTTGTAAAATTGAATTTTTTTATGCTCTCAACAGCCTCACTGCCGACAACTGCCTCAGTCTTTGCTCTTATAAGTCCACCCGCCATATAAGTTTTAAATCCTTTAGATATCAGTTTTTTTGCATGTACAATTCCATTCGTAACAAATACGGCCGACACACTTATGTCTATATAATCAATAAGAAACTCTGTTGTAGTTCCTGCATCTATATATATAAAATCATCATTCTGGATTGTTGAAGCTGCATACTCTGCTATAGCTTTCTTCTCTGCTACATTCTTTTCGTACTTGGTATCAACATCATCTTCAGATGTAAGGAACTCCTGTTCAACTGCTGCTGCACCTCCACGGATTCTCTTTACTTTTCCCAGTTCATCCAGTGCTGTCAGATCTCTTCTTATTGTTGCCGCTGATGCACCTATTTCATTCACCAGCTGCTCAACCGTCACAGCCTGATTCTTTTCAACTGCTTCAGTTATCAGTCTGTATCGTTCCTGTGTCAGCATTAATAACCACTCCCTTAAACCATTTTCTTTATCTATGATTAAAATATCACTCTTTTTAATCATTGTCAATCATTTTTAATCAAATTCAATCATATTTTTTCATTTTTTGATTGATTTTGATGGAATTTAAGTCAAAAAAAGAGAGAAACCGACATTAAATGTCAAGCTTCTCTCTTTATATTATTAATGTTATGAATTACAAATCCATCATGCACAGGCATAAAACTTAGTCTGCCAAATGATTAAATTAAACTCTTGAAAGATATTCACCTGTACGTGTATCGATTTTGATTGTATCTCCCTGATTTACAAAGAGTGGAACCATAATCTTAGCACCTGTCTCAAGAATAGCAGGCTTTGTAGCACCTGTTGCTGTATCACCCTTAACACCAGGTTCAGACTCTGTAATCTGAAGTTCAACGAAAAGAGGTGGTTCAATAGCAAATACCTTGCCCTGATGCGAACATAACTTAACCATTTCGTTTTCCTTAACGAACTTTAATGCATCGCCTACATCTTCCTTTGCAAGAGCAATCTGCTCGAATGTTTCTGTATCCATGAAGTTGTAAAGATCTCCATCAGAATATAAATACTGATATTCTTTTCTGTCAATGTGAGCAAGCTCAAGCTTCTCTGTTGGTCTGAAAGTCTTTTCAACCACACCACCACTCACGATGTTCTTCATCTTTGTTCTAACAAAAGCAGCGCCCTTACCAGGCTTTACATGCTGGAATTCAATAATCTGCCAGATACCGTTATCCATCTGAACTGTAATACCGTTCTTAAAATCTCCTGCACTTACCATTCTTTGGTATACCTCCTAAATTATCAATAACTTATAATATTTTATAATAATCTTACGCATTTGGCAACTATTTTTTTAGCAAACAGCCACAAAATACATATTTTATACACTAAGAACCAAATTATAAAGATTTACTGCATATCACATAATGCCTGCATTGCATATAAATATCCGTTTAATCCGAGTCCTACAACCTGACCTGTACACACAGGTGCTGTAACAGATACATGACGGAATTCTTCTCTTGTATGAACATTAGAGATATGAACTTCAATCTTTGGAATTGATTCTATTGATGCAAGTGCATCACGTATAGCATAGCTGTAATGTGTATAAGCTCCAGGATTAATTACTATTCCGTCAACATTTTCAAAATATGCCTGCTGTATTCTGTCAATAATTGCTCCCTGTGAATTATTCTGGAATACTTCAACTTCCACACCAAGCTCTTCTGCTTTTTTATTAATCATATCAACAAGAGCATCATAATTTTGTGAACCATATATTCCTTTTTCCCTTATTCCAAGGAAATTGATATTAGGTCCGTTAATAACAAGTATTTTCTTCATTCTTTTATTTACCTTTCTATAATTATAAATCACAACCACATTATCTACATATTTTTTTGCAAAAACTCTTCCATCTGACTAAACATATCATTAAAAGCTATATCTTTCGTATCAATCTTAATGTCAGAAACACTGTCATAAATCTCTTTTCTTGCATCCATAAGCGTATTAATCTTTTCTTTGAGATTACCACCTGCAAGAAGCGGTCTTGTATTATCACCACTTAGTCTTTTAACAAGTTCATCTGCATCAGCCCACAGATATACAACTGTACCAAGCTGTGATAAAAGCTCTCTGTTCTCCTCTTTTACAGGAAGACCTCCTCCTACAGATATAACACAATTTTGGGTATCTCTCTCCAGAAGTTTGTTTAACATGTCTGTCTCAAGATTTCTGAAATATACTTCACCCTTTGACGCAAAAATATCAGAAATTGTTATTCCATTTTCTTTTTCTATAAGCTCATCAGTATCAACAAATTCCATTTTCTTATTAGCTGCAATCCATTTTCCGAATGTGGTCTTTCCTGAACCCATAAATCCAATCAGGATAATATTGTTTCTTTTACTCACTGATTCCAAGCTCCTTTTTCATATCCTCATATATTATATCAGCCATATCAGATGAAATCTTACAGTCATTCCAGAGTTCATACGCTGCAACGCCCTGGTACAGAAGCATTTTTAATCCGTTATAAGCCGGCTTGCCATGCTTTTTCATAAGTTTCATAAACATTGTCTCATATGGATTATAAATAATATCGACACCTGCCGCTGCATTCTCGTAAAACTCATCTGCCGTAACAGCTGTCTCATCATCATGCGGATGAAGCCCTACACTTGTTGTCTGTATAACAATGTAATCCTTTTTATCAAAGCTGCCACATTCAGAAATTCCTGCCGCCTTTGCTATATCTTTTTTTGCATATTCATTGACTGCATCTGCTATATTCTGTGCTTTTTCGAGCGTTCTGTTCATTATATAAATCTCTGATGCCTTCTTTCCTGCACAAAGAAAAGCAATCGCTCTTGCTGCACCGCCTGCACCTATTATAACAACACACTTGTCTTCAAGAGAAATGCCAACATCTGAAAGTTCTCTGTCAAGTCCGAGAATATCCGTGTTATATCCCTTAAATCCACCTTCAGTACGCACAAGCGTATTCACAGCCCCGATAGCAGCTGCAAGCTCATCAATGTCAACAAGTTCATCTATAACAGCCTGTTTATGCGGAACTGTAACATTAAGGCCCAGAATATCAAGTGCATATGCACCTTTAACTGCTGCCGCCACATTACCGGCTTCAA
>ULUI01032743.1_pt1 | contig 20638 bp, 20 predicted proteins | sample 1958371 | NCBI WGS metagenome assembly ULUI01 (sample SAMEA4835756, study PRJEB28245) | human gut metagenome | biome: gut microbiome; material: fecal sample | place: Denmark | collected 2008
TGTATCCAAATGAGCCTTCAGCCTGAATGCTCCGGTTCATCCGATACAATACCCCTTCATCAGATATGATTCGTTCCAAATCCTCTTTTCTGTGTTTTATAAATGTTTTTTAATCTCAACCTCACTAATCTTCAAAATCAAATATTATATTCTCATTTCCTTCACCATCAAATTCCTTATAACTTTTAACATATGCGCCATTTGTACCACGATTTATCACTCTTGGATAATCTGCATCATATGCCATAACACTCTTGTGTACATCTTCATTTTTATCAGGCTTCTCTATATTTTGTATCTCTGGTTTCAGAAACAACATCAGCATAATAATAATAAAAACTGGTATAGATATAAGCTTATTACTAATAGTTACTTTTTGTTCTCTCATAATATTGGAAACTCTTTTTCTAACTGCCACTGCTGCACTTGCGAAACCTAATATTCTTATTTGTGTAACCTGCTTAATCTGTGCAGCATTTAAAAGAACATTGACATAATTCTTATTCCAATCCGTTTCATTTATATGTTTATCACAACAATCATAATCACATACAAGCTCGATACATTCAGCATATTGCATATAAAATATCCATATTAAAGGATTATACCAATATATTAAAGACGTTACCCCAGTTATAATCTTGATAATATGATGTTTTCTACGAATATGCATACTTTCATGTTCATATAGATATTCAATATCAACATCATTAACTCTGCTTGATATATATATTTTAGGTTTTATCAAACCATATACTAATGCGGAATTAATATAATCATTCTTATATATCTTTACCATGCAATTTCCAATTAATAACTTCTGTGGAACACTAGTAGATAATATATTTCTAAATCTGATATCAACTACTATATTATAGAACAGCAACAGCACAACTCCTACACACCATATCTTTAAAAAAAATTCAGAGACTATCGTCTGACTATTAAAATCTCCTGTATTAACCATCTTTGTTAATACATATGAAGATGTACTATTCACATTAAATTTAATAGAAAATGGTATTATAATCCTAACCCATACCAACGACATCAATAACATTCTGATTCTTACTGATTTTACATGTGTTATCTTACATATAAACAAACATGCCAGTATCGCCAATGCTATTTTAATATTATTTTCCAATATAATTTGAATATATCCCATCATATGTATCCCCCAAAAAACACATTTATTATTTATCCAAATCAAATCCCCTTATTATTGCCTGTTTTCCCTCGTCTGTTATCCCTTTGGCACGTACGAAAAGCTGCCATGAACTCTGGCAATCAACAATATTACTTTAAGGCAGATATACATATTCCCTATAGTTGCTTTTCCTATATGTTTTACAAAAAACAGCAACACCATGTAACTGCTTATTTAATACATCTGCATTGTCCACATCTCTGTTTTTCAAACCATTAAGTCCATACAGAAAATATTCTGACAACGTCTTATAACTGGTATTAAACTTTCCATAATCAGTATTATCCTCTATGTATTCTAATGCTGATTTATAATCTTTTTTAAATTTATCCAGAGCTTTTCTCCTATCCTTGAATATTACTTTTCCATACAGATTATATGCACGCTCATACGCTTCATCTTCTTCTAACATAGTATGTGTAACCGGCTCGAATTTTCTTACTGGAATCTGCGGAACCACAAACAATGCTAATGCAGCTATTACTACTATGCCTACTAAAAAAATACATATTTTTTTCTTCATACTACACCCCTTTTTATGAATATATTCCCACTATTATTTATCTAAGTCAAATTCCTTTATTATTGCTTGTTTTTCCTCGTCTGTTATTCCCCTGGCACGTACGAAAGCTGCTACGAACTCTGGCAGTGAACCATCGAATCTTGTATCCACCATATTGACACTTTCTATAGTCTGTGCATCTTCCTTCTTAACGAGTGATGTAACTATTGCATTTTCCGACTTTATGATTCCTCTTTCACTAAGTCGTTTTATTACTGTGTATGTTGTTGATTTCTTCCACTCAAGCTTTTCCTTGCACAGCTTTACAAGCTCTGTACTTTTGACTGGCTCATTTTCCCATAATATTTCACAGAAATTATACTCACTTTCATATATTACTGGCTGCATATTAAAACCTCTTTTCTGAATCATCTTATGACTTAAGTCTAACACGTTAGACCTTGCATGTCAACCAGTTAAATTGTATTTAGTTCCATTCCTCTGCCAACAGTTACTACATAACCACAACGTAACAATTCCAGATAAACGATATCTTCTAAAAGGAAATTAATATCACGCATATTACCACCAAAAACGGCTTCACCTGATTCCATGAGTTCCTGCTTAATCATCGTTTAATCATAGTTTTCATCCTCCTTTTTGCTTTCTGCTTTGCAGCCACTTCCTTTTTCTCTGCGCTCATTATAGAATTCCTTTTTTAATTATGATAAGATAATAGCTGCATGAATTAATCATTATATAAACCACATGCTTGATGTGTACCAAAAGCATTGTATAAATACGAGGACTGATTATAATATGAATAACAATGATAACTGCAATGGCAGCTGTGACAATAGCCAGAGCATCAATAATAATATTAATATGAATACTACATTTTCCAGTGAAAACATACACTATATGAAGCTTGCCATCAAACAGGCTAAAAAGGCCGCTTTGCTTGATGAAGTTCCTATAGGATGTATAATCGTCTATGATGGAAAAATCATAGGACGTGGGTACAACAGAAGAAACACCGATAAAACAACGCTCGGTCATGCTGAGATTACTGCTATTAAAAAAGCCAGCCGTTATATGAACGACTGGAGGCTTGAAGACTGTACTATATACGTTACTTTAGAGCCCTGCCAGATGTGTGCAGGTGCCATCGTACAGGCACGTATTCCACGAGTTGTCATAGGCTCCATGAATTCCAAAGCTGGGTGTGCAGGTTCTATAATAAATCTTCTTAATATGCCACAATTCAACCATCAGGCTGAAGTTATACGCGGAGTATGTAATGAAGAATGTTCTACTATGTTAAGCACATTTTTCAAAGAACTACGCCAGAAAAAGAAAGCTGAAAAAGCCATCATAAAAGGAGCTCTGAAAACTAACGAATAATTTCATTATAAAGCTGATTTAGATTTACACACCAATATAATTATTGAAATAATCGGACATGATAAAACACAGCCATTTAACATAGATATATACAGAAATGAGGATTAACATGAAACTCGAATACAACCTTGGCAGATACTCTCTCAAAGTTCTTAACAAAAGCCGCTCTATAGATGTTCTTGACTTCTACTATCGTAACCGCAGGGACTTTGATAAGTATGAATCAGATAAGCCGGCTTCCTTCTATACTGAAGACTTTATCAGCCGCATGCTTGAGGCTGAAATGAAAGGCCTGCTTTCTATGACATTTGTAAGATTCTTTCTGATGGACAGACACGAACCTGATTATATTCTTGGCTCTCTGTCCTTCTCCCATATAAGCAGAGGCTCATCCCCTTCTGCCAATATGGGATATAAGATAGACGAATATCATCGCAACGAAGGACTGGCATCCCTTATGATAGCCACAGCCCTTGAAGATATCGTTCCTGATATCGGACTTCACCGCACTGAATGTTATATCCATCCGGATAATTCTACATCGCTTCATCTCATGGAGAAATTCGGCTTTATCGATGAAGGCATAGCCCACTCATATGTCAGACTAAATGATATATGGCAGGATCACAGGCGCTTTGTCTATATTTCCTGATACCAGTATCCAAAGTATGGATTATTGTAGTCACTCCTGTGGCTCTTCTTAAAGTTACAGAATCCAAACATGGATGCCATATAGCGCTCCCTGTTGCAGTACATACCTGGAACCCCTATAAAATAATTCGTATTGTTCTCATTATCACACACTCTTCCAAACAAAAGATGGTGGAAATTATAATACCCATGTATCAGAAAGCTGTTGTTTATAATCTCCTTATCCTTAAGTGGCAGCTTTGATAACATCTGCGGTGTCACTTCTATACAATCATAAAAGTAATCATCATCAAATGCATCCACATAATCAGCCTTTGAGTACAGCTTTTTATATAAGTGTTCATTGCTATCCACACATTTCTTTTTTACAGAAGTATTCACTACTGCTGTTTTATCTGCATTGTCTGTGTTGTATGTGTTGTATGCATTATATTCATTGTCAATGTTGTCTGTCTTGTATGTATTATCTATATTGTCTGCATTGTCTGTGTTGTCCATACATTCCATAGCATGTAATTCTTCCATCTTTTCCATACTTTCCAAACTTTCCATACTTTCTCTTACGTTAACATCCTCTGCAGCCTGGTTATGTCTGTTTTTTTCATCTTTGTATGCAGCAGCTTTAATTCTGCCATTCTGGCTTTCACTGTATTTGCTTTCCGTATCCTTATATGCAGTATCTATGCCTTCTTTACTCACACATCCAGCATTTTCTTCAGAGGCTTTTTTAACATTCTCCTTAGTGTCACTTATCCTGTACTTTCTTACATCACTTCCCGCGAATTCTATAACGTCAGGATTAACATCATAATCCTCCCACATAGAAAACATCATATAATATCTGTCACCCTTGTTGGCAACAGCTATTCCACATATATCTGATGATGCATAGCCAGTATTATCTATATTACTGGCATTAAATATTCCAACATATGATGCCATTCCATTGTTTACTATACAATCCCCCACTTTCATAAGCCTGTATCTTCCAGGAATAGATGCATCCCTGTCTATAAGCATATGTACTCCAAACATCTGCGGTGTGTCTGTATACACACCCCTGAGATTAATATTAAGCCTCATCTCACCTGCCCTGACCTCTACCTTTGCAAACCCTACATTCTTATCCTTTACACCTCCCGGATAAGAATAAATGTATGAAACAAACCGCTGATAGTCAGCCATAAAAAACCTCCTGACAATATAAGATTGATATGTAATCTTATGACCGACAGGAGCTAAATATGTATATCGGTGTATTTATTTAATTTAATTTCTCCACAACCAGACATGACAAAGCTGTAAGCAGCTGGGCATACTGTGTTCAATGCACTTGAAGTTTGATTGTGATATTTCTTAGTCTTTCCTTACGCTTGCCAGCCAGCTTCGTACACGGATGTACGAAGCAGCGAAGCCATTATTCCACTATCGCATTCGCAACCTGTGCAAACTGCTCCAGTGTAAGCGCCTCACCTCTTATAGTCAGAGGCAGTCCACATTTTTCAAGTGCCGCAGCAAGCTTTTCCTTGGAAACATTAACATCACCGCTGTTGCCAACACTGTTCATCATAGTTTTTCTACGCTGATTGAAGGATGCCCTTATTATTCTGAACATAAGATGTTCATCAGCTACATCTACCGGTGGTTTCTCATATCTTTCAAGCTTGATTACCGCCGAATCCACGTTTGGTCTTGGCATAAAACAGCTTGCTGGAACATTAAGCACGATTCTGGGTCTGGCATAGTACTGTACCGCCAGTGAAAGTGCACCATAATCCTTGGTTCCAGGGCCCACCTGCATCCTGTCAGCCACTTCCTTCTGAACCATGATAGTTATGCTGTCAAGAGGAACTCCACTCTCGAAAAGTCCCATAATAATAGGTGTCGTTATATAGTATGGAAGATTAGCAACCACCTTTATAGGCTTTCCTCCATTCTTCTGCTCTGCAAGCTTTTTTATATCAAGCTTTAATATATCTTCGTTGATAACTGTCACGTTGTCATACCACGAAAGCGTATCTTCTGTAAGTATCGGTATAAGCTTCTTATCTATCTCAACAGCTACGACCTCTCTAGCATTCTCACACAGAATCTGTGTCATAGTTCCGATTCCAGGGCCTACCTCAAGCACAAAATCATCCTCTGTAACGCCAGCCTCTCTTACTATTTTCTGAACAACATTCTCATCTATAAGAAAGTTCTGTCCGAATTTCTTCTGGAAATTAAAGCCATACCTGTTAAGAACAGCTATCGTATTAGTCGGATTTCCAAGATGCATGACGTTATCATAATTCTTATTATTCATATATATATTTATCTCCATTCCTGTATCACACATAACATAGACTGTTTATGTTTATTAACACAGTCTGCACTGTTTTATAACAAACCTTAACAACAAATATACATTTTCTGAATAAGTATGTCAATCAGATAACAAAATACTAAAATCACAGATACAGTCCATATACTCTGCATGCATTCTGGTATGTCACCTCTGCTATCTGCTCCTTCGTAACACCCTTTATATCAGCAAGCTTTTCTATAACATACTGTATGTTACTGCTGTCATTTCTTTTTCCTCTGTTAGGTACTGGTGCAAGATATGGACAGTCTGTTTCAAGCACTATCCTCTCAAGCGGTATGACATTTGCTGCTTCTATAAGCTTTTTCGCATTCTTAAAAGTAAGCACTCCGCCTATACCGAAGTAGAAGTTCATATCATAAAATGTCTTAACTGTTTCTTTAGAATATGAATAGCAGTGGATTATGCCTCCAACCTCACTGGCATGTCCGCTTTTTAATATATCTATGGTATCAGCACATGCATCTCTTGAATGGATAATAACCGGCTTGCTGACCTCTCTTGCCAGCTCTAACTGTCTTGCAAACCACTTTTTCTGAAGCTCTCTTCCCGGCTCATCATAATAATAATCAAGTCCGATTTCTCCAATCGCAACAACCTTGTTGTTCGTAAGTGCCTCCTTTTTCAGCCAGTCCATGAAGCTTCCAGCTATATATGAATTATCATTTATAGCTGAGCTCCATGGGGTTTCCCCTCGCTCCAGCCTCTCATAGTCGTCCGGATGAACACCTATAGCTGCATATATATTATCATATTTTTCTGCAAGCCTGACACTTTCTATACATCCTTCAAGGCTTGCACCTACATTTACAACTGCTCCTATATCACCGCTGAAAAGACTTGTTAATAATTCATCGCGGTCTTTATCAAATGCTTCATCATCATAATGAGCATGTGTATCAAATATCTTCATTCACAACCTCTCTTATTTCCTGTGTCTGGTGCTTTTTATTAAATCTTGCAAGAACGACCACTCCATCCCCTATGTATATTCCACATTGAAGTGGTGGAAAGTGAATCTATATGCATTATTGGCTATCTGGGTCATATCCAGCCGCTGAATTTGATTGGATTATGTGACCCTATTTACGATATTGGCTATCTGGGTCATATCTCGCAACTGAATTTGATTGGATTATGTGACCCTATTTGCATTATTGGCTATCTGGGTCATATCTCGCTGATAAATTTGATTGGATTATGTGACCCTATTTGTGAAATTGACAATCTGAGTCATATCCAGCCACTGAATTTGATTGGATTATGTGACCCTATTTGCAATATTGACAATCTGGGTCATATCCAGCCGCTGAATTTGATTGGATTATGTGACCCTATTTGCATTATTGACAATCTGGGTCATATCCAGCCGCTGAATTTGATTGGATTATGTGACCCTATTTGTGAAATTGGCTATCTGGGTCATATCTCGCTGATGGATCTGCTTGGAAAGAAAGAAAAAGGTGACCCTATTTGCAACAAAGCCAATCTGGGTCACCAATCTCCATAATGTATATTAACACAGCGGGTTTTAATATTATATTTTGTTGTAGACAGCTATAAGGCTTGTGAGGTGTTTTAAGAATAACGCGGAAGGAACACTTGAAAGCTGATTGTGATAGTTCTTAAATATTCCTTCGATATCCAGCAACGATTTGACATGGAGGTCAAATCGAGCGAAAACGAAACACGGATGTTTCGTATGAGCGGTTGCGTCTGGTAACAATACCTATATGGAATATCTTAGAAATATCCAATCAGCTTTCTGGTGACTGGAGCCTTATTCTTAAAATACCTCACAAGCCTTATTGCGTACGTTTGTCAATATAAATCAACTATATTAATCACGTATGCTAATTAACCATGCTAATCAGCCATACTAATCAACTATGCTAATCAGTTATGCTAATCAACCATACTAAACAACCCTGCTAATCAGCTATGCTAATCAATTATACTAAACACCCATGTAAACAACAATTATCCTATCTCGCTTCCAGCCACGATATCCTTATCTACTGTCATAACTGAAAGATTATCCTTATCATCCATGGCTGCAAGTATCATCCCCTGCGATTCAACACCACATATCTTACGTGGAGCAAGGTTTGTTACTACTGCAACCTTCTTTCCAACCATCTCTTCTGGCTTATAGTACTGTGATATTCCAGATACTATCTGGCGCACTTCATCACCTACACGTATCTGCGAGCAAAGAAGCTTCTTAGCCTTCTTTACTGGTTCACACTTAAGCACTTCTCCAACCTGAATCTGTATCTTTGAGAAATCATCATATGTTATCTCTGGTTTTTTCTCAACTACTGGATACTCTGTAGCTCCGTTAGCCTTTCTCTGAGCCTCCTGAAGCTTCTCAACCTCTTCCATAACTACATTTATATCAAGTCTTGCAAAAAGAATTTCCGGCTTGTCAGTAACATTTTCGCCTGACTTTCTTAAACCGAACTTATCAAGGTCATCAAAATCTCTTTCACCCTCTGATGGGTCAGCTGGATAAAGCTGCTTTAATATACTTTCAGTTGTGTTTGGCATAAATGACTTAAGAAGATTAGCACCGATAGTAATACTTTCAACAAGGTTATAAAGAACCTCTTCAAGTCTGTCTTTCTTAGCCTCATCCTTGGCAAGTGCCCAAGGCATAGTTTCATCTATATACTTGTTGCATCTCTTGAATAAAGAGAATACATCTGTCATGGCATCTGCAACATGAAGTGTAGACATCTTATCCTGAACCTTATCTCTTGTAGCTGTTACAACAGCCTTAAGGTCAGCATCAAAGTCGAGACTTGCGCCATTTTCATCAACACCGGCACCCTCACTTGTAACGCCAGTCTTGTTTACTACTCCGCCAAAGTACTTGTTAGACATGGCGATAGTTCTGTTTACAAGATTACCAAGAGTATTAGCAAGGTCTGAGTTCATACGCTCAACTAAAAGCTCCCATGATATAACACCATCATTTTCAAATGGCATTTCGTGAAGAACGAAGTATCTTACGGCATCAACACCAAACATATCTACAAGGTCATCTGCATATATAACATTTCCCTTAGACTTACTCATCTTGCCATCATTCTGTAAAAGCCATGGATGACCAAATACCTGCTTAGGAAGTGGTTCGCCAAGTGCCATAAGGAATATTGGCCAGTATATAGTATGAAATCTGATAATATCCTTTCCGATAAGGTGAAGGTCTGCAGGCCAGAACTTCTTGTACTGCTCAGAAGAGTTGCCGTCAGCATCATAACCGATACCAGTAATATAGTTAGTAAGCGCATCAAGCCATACATACACTACATGCTTGTCATCAAAATCAACTGGAATTCCCCACTTAAATGATGTTCTTGATACACATAAATCCTGAAGTCCTGGAAGAAGGAAGTTGTTCATCATCTCATTCTTTCTTGATACAGGCTGTATGAATTCTGGATGAGTGTTAATATGCTCAATAAGTCTGTTTGCATACTTGCTCATTTTGAAGAAATAAGCTTCTTCCTTTGCTGGTTTAACTTCACGTCCACAGTCCGGACATTTGCCATCAACAAGCTGTGACTCTGTCCAGAAGGATTCACAAGGTGTGCAATACATACCTTCATATGAGCCTTTGTATATATCTCCCTGATCATATAGCTTCTTGAATATCTTCTGTACCTGTTTTTCATGATAATCATCAGTTGTTCTTATGAACTTATCATATGATGTATTCATAAGATCCCATATTCTCTTAATCTCTGCTGATGTCTTATCAACAAACTCCTTAGGTGTGATTCCTGCTTCTTCTGCTTTTAGCTCTATCTTCTGACCATGCTCATCAGTACCAGTCTGGAAGAACACATCATATCCCTCCTGACGTCTGAATCTTGCGATACTGTCAGCAAGTACTATCTCATAGGTATTGCCAATATGTGGCTTGCCTGATGTATATGCAATAGCTGTTGTCATATAAAATGGACCCTTACTCTGTGGCATATCTATAACCTCCATTTTCCTTGTTTTCTCTAATTAATCCTGATTATTTGTACAGGTTTTCCAATCATTTAATGATAGTTAACTTTTGATGATATGTCAAGTTTTGCAAATCCCTAAAAATTCTGTGTATTCAAATCCCTAAATTTTGTGTATGCAAATCCCTAAAATTCTGTGGCTTTTGACCACGACATCTTATAATGTTATGATATGAATAATCATCCTTTGACATTCCAGCACTTATATTGACATATAATATAACATGCCTCAATATGAGCATAAAAGTGGGATGATAATCCAACGATGTGCGAATGGCTGGTGCTATTACCAGTGACACATGTTTAGCACGGACCGAAGCGAAGCTAAGACGTGTGAGTGCGTAGCACAAAACAACCTGTATGTATCAAAATCGGGGGCTTTTGACCACGACATCATAATGTACAGATATATAAAAATCAACAGAATCGTTAAAATAGGCTTAAAAGCTGGTGGAATATATGAAAAATCCGCCTGATATCAACTTTCCATATGCGGAATTTGTACCCGCGCACACTTGACACAAACCCGATACGCCCCAAAAAACGTGCGAAGCACAAACTTGAGATGCGCAAAGAAGCAGCGCAAGAATGGAGGATTATTATGTTTAAAACATTCAAAAAAACAATTAGTCTTGCAATGTCTTTAATCCTGTCAGCTGCAAGTATATCACTTTACGGCTGCAGTACACAGGATATACGCAATATAACAGAAAAAAACGACTCTTCAATAACACAGGAATACTCCTATAGCCAGACAGGCAACACCGCCTTTAACGAATATACTGATAACTTATTTTGCGAAATAGTAACCGATGATACTCTTTCTCTTCACACATTGCTTGAACATCCAGAGAACTATGGGATTAACGATTATAATATCACTCTCGGAAGAATAGACACAGAATCTCTTTATGATACGTCTGATATAACACAATATATAACTGAACTTAAAGCCTTTGACAAAAACTCCCTGTCACAAACCCAGGCTGTAACTTATGATTATCTTCTTTCTTATCTTGAATCACGCCTGTGTTATAGTGACCTCGACCTGTATGGCTCACAGCTCACTCCGACAATAGGCATGCAGATAGAGCTTCCTCTTATATTTTCTGAATACTCATTCCTTGAGCAAAAGGATGTCGAGGAATATCTTGAATTACTATGTGATGTTGATGGTTATTTTGAAAATATGCTTGAATACGAAAGACTGCGTGCAGACAAGGGCTTCACTCTCAAAGACTCCTTACTTGAGGATGTCATAAGCTCATGCCAGTCAGTTATAGATTCCATAAAACAGGAGAATTCCACTAACCGTCTTTTTATAGATGATTTTAATTCACGCATCGATGCTCTTGACTTTATATCTGACAGTGACCGACAGGCCTATAAAAAACGTAATATAGAAGCTGTACAAAAGCACGTAATACCGGGCTATGAAGCATTAAGAGACGGTCTTACCCTGCTAAAAGGAACATGCCGTTATCAAGATGGAATAAGCAGCTATCCTGATGGTCAGAGGTACTTTGAAGGTCTTCTTGAGCAGACACTTGGATGGAGCAAATCTATTGATGAATACTCTTCCCTTCTTGAAAGCTATATGAGAAACTATCTGATCGTCATGAGAAAGCTCATACAAAAAAATCCTTCTCTCACCGATGCTTTCAGTTCTTATTCCTTTGGCACTTCCAACCCACAGGATATTATAGAAGAGCTTAAGCAGAAAATGTCTGATGACTATCCTGCCCTTGATGATATTGACTATTCGATCAAATACGTGTCAGAAGCACTTTGTGATTATGCAAGTCCTGCCATGTACTTTATGCCACAGCTTGATAACCCTGATATCAACTCCATATACATCAACAAAACTGGTACAACAGACAGTTATATATTTCCAACACTTGCACATGAGGGTTATCCTGGCCATATGTATCAGACACAGTACTTTCTTAAAACTAACCCATGTCTTATCCGTTCACTTATAAAACCAGGTGGCTATGTAGAAGGCTGGGCTTCGTATATAGAAGTACATTCATACGAATATGGCAAAGAAAGCCCCGAACTAAACACACTCGCAAAATGCAACTACGCATTAATACTTTGTCTGCATGCCATGGGTGATATAGGTGTCAACTACTATGGATGGGATGAGGCCCGTCTTTCCTCATTCTTAAGCAACTGGGGCTACTCTGATGTGGACACTGCACATTCCATTTATACAGCACTTATTGCAAATCCTGGCAACTACTGTAAATATGTACTTGGATTTATAGGCTTTGAAGAACTAAAAAAACAGGCCCAGAATGACCTTGGCAGCAACTTTTCTTTAAAAGAATTCCACCGTTACATTCTTGAAATGGGACCTGTCCAGTTCGATATTCTGTTTTCTTATCTTAAGCAGTGGGAAAACAGCCTAGTAGTAGTATCTTCCAGGGCAGCATAATCCACCACCGCCAAGACAACAGTTGCAGGCAAGATTAAGGACTATCAGTTTCATGCACCAGCTTCCCATGCTGCTGCCTGGATTCTGATATGTCTGCTGTCTTCCTGTATACCACTCACCACCACTGTTCATCCGCTGGTAGAACATCCTGTACTGCATATTATCAGGAGCAAGTTCAACAGCCCTCCTTGCATGTTCCATGGCAGTCGCCTGATTGCCTTTTCCTGCATTGGCCTGGGCACTGTAATAATACCATCTTGCATCTCTGTCCTCCATGCTGTTAAGAACATTAAGTGCTTCGTCAAAGCTTCCATTGTTTATATAGTTAGCTGCGGCTCTAAGATGTATGGTAGTCTGGTCGTTCCCATTCATGTCAGAGGCACCATTGGCATTTCCGCCTCCTCCATAATATCCGCCAAAACCAAATGGTCCATATCCCCAGAAATCCCCACCAAAGTTACCGTAACCGCCATTCTGGTTGTTATTCTGATAATCACCATCATAGCCATAACTTCCTGTACCGCCGCGGTTCTGACTGTAGGATGATGTATAGCCACCTTCCTTTTCTTTCATTATCTGGTTATATGCCTGCTGTACAGTCTTAAACATTTCCTCTGCCTTATCCTTGTTTGGATTATTGATGTTGGCATCCGGATGATATTTTCTGCTTAATGTTCTGTATGCCTTTTTTATTTCTTCGTCCGAAGCATCCCTTGACACTCCCAATACTGAATACGGATCAGTCATAATTCCTCCAATATATATGTTATATAGTCTATCCTCTGCCATAGCTAACTAAGCTTAGTTAATATGTTTTACCAGGATTTTCACTTTGACTTTCATTTTTTGTTTTCAATTCTCTTTTATTCCTGCACAGCTCGAATCTTGTCCATACTCCTGAATATATTATGTTTCGTAAAAGATTAGCATTTTCTATAACAGGAAGCCTCTCAAAGGCTGCTGCACACTGTGCCATAAGTGATTTTAATATATTTTCAACAAAGGCATCATAATCAGGTCTTTGTGAATACGCCCTGAGTCCATTATATCTGCCCTTTTTATTATCCTCTTCAAGATCCTCATATGCATCTAATATATATATGAACCTTCCAAGTGCGCTGCCTGTCTTGATAAGTGTATCTTTCCACTCATCATCTTTCATAAGCAATATCTGTGACATTATAATCCCAAACTGCTCCGCAGGCATATCAACATTTCCCTCGCCTGCCTTTTCAAGCCCGCTTATTTTATCCAGTGCTTTTTTTATAATATCAGCTTTTTCAGGATATGCTGCCTCTATACGCTTTACTTTACCTGACAATGTATCTGCAAGCACCTTCCTTGTGACTTTCTTTTCATCATTCCAGTCGTCTATGCATTTGTAATATGTCATAAGCACATTCATATCTGCCACATAGCCTGATATATCATTCCTGCTGACTGGATGTCTGTGTAGTGGATGTGCTATGCATCTTGTCTCATACTTTCTTGTTTCCGGCTCGTATAAGCCAGTAAGAAGCAGAAGAAGAAATGTCATATCATAGCTTATGCATAACTGTCCGTTAACCCCATACCGCTCTTTAAGTTCATCACATAGTCCACAATAATATGAACGGTATACATCATATTCTTTAATCTTAAGCTCTGGCTTGTTTACTACAACATATCCGTACACTGGCACTATCTCCCTATCTTGTTAAGTCTGAGGCTTCTGTTATAAAAATATAGCAGCATAAAAACGAAAGCATATATCTGTACACAACAAATACTGCTTTCGCTTATCATATAACATATTTAAAACTCACGTCAATCAATGCCTGAAAGATTAATAAATCTTTTAGATTATTTAGAAATACTGGTCACGGTAATCCGTCCCCCATATAAGAAAATCCTCATAATCTGCCAGGGAATTAAATCTCATCTCATCTGTATACACATCTTGACCACTGTCAGAAGCTTTATCTGCCTCAACATCATAAGTTTTTCTGTGGGGAAATGTATACTTGTGTATATCTGTTCCATCATAACCTTCACCATCATACTCTGGGTACACATTAATCACCTCCATAATGGAAGTATCCCCTTTGTGTGATGATTTATTCTAATATATAACTATCGCCTGTCTTCCCATATCCTTGTATCTTTCTTCTACAACTTCTTTATCATATTCATAGATACCTCTTAGCGGATCAGCCATAATATATGTATCAGCTGTATAACCAATAAGCACCATGGCATGCTCATGTGATTTCCACACTATTGTTTCTCCATCAACATTCCACTCAGCTGCTATATGTGGCTTTGCCATCCACATTGTTTCCCATACCAACACAGGATGTCCATTATCTACATAGTCAACAAGCTCACTATAATCAGCTCCTGTAACATTATAAACATTCATATCCGAATTCTCGCTGTATAGATATCTTTTTGCAGAATTCACAATTACCGGTGCAAATGCCCCACATGCATCCTCATCTCTTGGATTACCTACAAATGCCTTGTATGGTGATGTTTCACCTACCCTTCCCTTATCAAGGAAGTTATCAGCCAGTGTAAGCTTGTCTACATCATAACCAAGATAGTTAAGTACTATTGTTAATGCTGTTATCTCGCACCCTGTTGGCAGTTCAGGATTCTGAAGCACACACTTAACATCAAGCTTCTTATATGACTTACTCCTTGCAGCAGCTGCTTTAAATGACTCTTTTTCATCCGATTTCTCTTTTTCAAATGATTCCTCTCTCTCTAACGATTCCTCTTTTTCCGCTGCTTTAACAGTTCCTGCACCAGTCTTTTCCTCTTCTGCATTTTCATTATTTTCTTTCTCATATATTTCTGTCTGCTCAATCATGCTTTCTTTTAATAACATCTGTTCTTCTGTCTGCCATACAGTATCTTCATCATAAACAGCATCCACACTGCTTACAGCTTCTATTTCACCCTTCATATAATCAGCTCTCTGAATAAATCCTGTAATATGCCCATTTTTTGTCCTGACTGCAACTGCCACCATAACTATAACTGCTATCATGCCAGCCAGTATAAATGCTGCAGCAATATTTCTTTTTTTACTGATTTTTTTACTAATTCTTTTCTGTCTATTCCTCTTTTTCTCCATACTTACCTCTTTTCCAGCAGAACACACTGCCGTTCCCCTTTTTTGTTTACCATGCCGATTTATACCTTTATTCTTCGGCTATGACATAGTTCTTTTCTTTAATACTAATATAAATCATTGACCTTACAATATTCTTACAAAACAGTGTTTTATCATGGAAATTTCAGAAAAAGAGAAGAGTAATTTTGAGGAAATGTTTTTAGAAAAAGATTTTTAGAGAAATGTTTAAAGAAAAATGTTTAAAGGAAAAGATTTTTATAGAAATGTTTAAAGAAAAAAGGGTAGGGAATTTAAGGAAAAAGAAAGTTGATTTTTCAAATTGATTTTTCAGGAAGAGTGGGGGTTTTAGAAGATTGATTTTTTAAGAAGGTTGAATAAAAAGCAAAAATAAAAGCCCCTCAACCTGACTCCATCGATCAAATCAAAAGACTTTCCTAAATGCACCGCCAGGGGTTCGAACCCTGGACACCCTGATTAAGAGTCAGGTGCTCTACCAACTGAGCTAGCGGTGCGTATATTAAAATGTATGTGAAGCTTAGCGACTTGTGTCTTACGACTTCACAAGTGCACCGCCAGGGGTTCGAACCCTGGACACCCTGATTAAGAGTCAGGTGCTCTACCAACTGAGCTAGCGGTGCATATATAACAATTCGTTGCCGTAACAACAAAAGATATATTATATTCTTTTATGGAAAAAATCAAGTCTTTTTTTGTATTTATTTAGATACAATCGACTTTTTTTATTTTTTTCCAGCATATTTTAGCCTTTTTTTACGAAAAAAGGGTTTTTTTACTTATTGATATAGAGTATCATATGTATAAAGCTTTTAAAATTTATAAAGATTTTAAAATGTTATACAAGTGGTGTAACCGCCGCTTGCAATAACCACTTACAATAACAGCACACAAGGAGTAAATATATGTCTGTATATAACAGCAGCAATACTGATGACAATATGTCTATGAATAACAACAGTAATACTGACGACAATATATCTATGCATAACAATGGTAATACTGATGACAATATATCTATGCATAACAACGGTAATACTGATGACAATATATCTATGAATAACAATAGTACTGCTAATAACGATAATACCAGCGATGATAATGCATATACCATCATTAAACACAACCGTTTTCAGCCTAACAGCAAGTATTTTACTATTATGCTATATGGGCTGGCTTTCGTACTTGGTTCAATCCTTCTTGTAAGAATCGTAGGAAGCTTCAACAACACAGTAAAACTTTTAGGACAGGCTATTGAGGTTATAGCACCTTTTCTTGTTGGTGCATTTATAGCATTTATACTATATCCTCTTGTCAGATTCTTTTACAGAAGACTGTTTAAGGAAAAGTGCCATATGAAATCTGACAGGCTTGCCAAATGGCTGTCTATACTTGTTACCTATGCTATAGCAATCGGCATAATCGCAGTACTGCTTGTATTCATACTGCCACAACTGTACACAAGTATAACTGATATACTGGATAAGCTGCCTGTATGGTACAACAATGTTACTATATTTATAGCTGATTTCGAAAAGAATCATAAAGACCTTGGCTTCATAGATTATAATATTATCAATGAACACCTTACATCTTTATATCCTAAGATATTGTCGTATCTTACAGATATACTGACTAATATTCTGCCATATGTTGTAAACACTTCTATGGCTATTATAAAAGGTTTAATTAACCTTATTATTTCTGTTATGGTTTCTGTATATATGATATCAGACCATAAAAATATCTTTTATCAATTTAAAAGACTTTTATATGCTGTATTTCCTAAACAGGCGGCTGACACCGCAAGAACAATATGTCGTGAAAGTGCAAACATTTTCATTAAATTCATGTATGGAAAAGCTATTGATTCATTAATAATAGGAATCATCTGTTTTATATGTATGACAATATTCAGGTTTCCATACACAGTGCTTATCAGTGTCATAGTAGGTATTACCAATATGATTCCATACTTTGGACCTTATATTGGCGGAGTTCTTGGCGGCATTATTATAGTGATCATCAACCCTCTGCAGGTTATATTTTTCGCGATCATGATACTTATTATCCAGCAGTTTGATGGTCTCTTCCTTGGACCTAAGATTCTTGGCAATAGTACCGGCCTTAAGCCTTTATGGGTTATATTCGCTATAGTTGTCGGTGGTGCTATGTTTGGCGTACTTGGTATGTTCCTTGGTGTTCCTACTATGGCAGTTATATGCTATATCCTTAATATTATTATTGAACATTTCTTAAAGAAGCGTAATATTACGGTACAGCCTTATGATTCACCTGATAAAATGTAGATATCATTACCTGCAATTTATTATTTTATATATCTCATTCCATGAGTGTCTGAATCGTACTATTCTTTGATTCAGGCTGCGATGATAATAAAAGAATTCGTTAAGACGTTTTAATGAAAAACAACGATTACAACGATTACAATGGTTACAACGCATAAAACACACCTTCCATATAATAATGTTTCTGATGCATACGGATTGTTATGTTGCTGCACAATTTGCGCAATTCATGCCATTCACACAATTCATGCAATTCACACAACTCATGCAATTCACGCAATCCTTACATCATATGATTATTATATTAAAGGTGTGTTTATTTGTTACACTATGAATACGTTTATATGCTATTTTCTGTCAGCTATAAGCTTGCATATCGGATTTCCCAGCTCGGAGAATTTCTTTTCATACTCTGTCATGACATTGCCCTCATTAAGTCTTGTGTCGTTATGAAGGTCATATGTGCACTCTTCAAGTATCCACCCTGCTTCCTTTACTTCTTCTACTGAAAAATCAAACAATGCTTTATTATCTGTCTTAAACTCAACTCTGCCTTCCTTTTTTAACATCAGATCATATCTTGCAAAGAACTGTCTTGATGTGAGTCTTCTTTTTGCATGTCTGTCCTTAGGCCATGGATCAGAAAAGTTAAGATATATTCTGTCAACCTCATCTTTACCGAACACCTCGTTGATATTCTCTGCATCCATACGGATAAATCTTAAGTTAGGAAGCTGCAGCTCATCCTGCTTCTCAACAGCTCTTAACAGCACGCTTGAATATTTTTCTATTCCTACATAGTTAATATCAGGATTCTGTGATGCAAGTGTTGTAATAAATACTCCCTTTCCCATACCAATCTCTATATGAACAGGATTACTGTTTCCAAACACATCCTTCCATGTCCCTTTCATTCCTTCTGGCTCAGTGAACACATACTTATTCTCAATCATCACTTCTCTTGCACCTGGTACATTTCTTAAACGCATATTTCCTCCATCTCAGGCTCTTATATTATTTGTTTTACCTGCTTCTTATAATAACATTCTATATGATAATGCTGTCAAAAGTCAAAATATAGTTGTTTAATTACTAAAAAATATATGTTATAGTACTAAGTAACATGATAATTATATAACTAATATCTACAGAAATGAGGAATTTAATATGTTTAATTCATTTAGAAAATATATAAAACGTACTCTTAGCACTATTGCCACAGTTTCTATCATAGCAGTTACTACATTTTCCGTTACTGCCAATGTATCTGCGGCAGCTTCCGATAGCAGTACAGCTCCTAAAGCTGCATGGCCTGATGCCCCTTCAATAACCTGCGAAAGCGCAATACTTATAGATGCAGATACTGGTTCAATATTGTATGAAAAGGATTCCCACCGGAAAGCATATCCGGCATCTACAACCAAAATCCTGACTGGACTTCTTACCATTGAAAACTGTAACCTTAATGATACCATGACATTTTCAAGCAAAGCTGCTAATTCAGTCAATCCTTACGAGGATGCCAATCTTAGTATGAAAGCTGGCGAACAGATAACTGTCGAACAGGCTTTATATGGACTTCTTTTATATTCTGCTAACGAAATAGCATATGGACTTGCTGAACAGGTTGCAGGGTCGGCAGATGCATTTATTGATATGATGAATAACAAGGCTAAAGAGCTTGGTGCCATAAACACTCACTTTGCTAATCCAAGTGGATTATATAATTCCAACCATTACACAACGGCTTATGATATGGCTATGATAGCAAGAGGCTGCTATAACAACGCTTCATTTGTCAATATTGACTCAACCTCTTCATCATACACTATTCCAGCTACCAACATGTCTGCACAGCGTACTATAAAGCATAGACATAAAATGCTTAAAGGCCGCGAGTTCTACTATGAATATTGCAAGGGTGGAAAAACAGGATTTACTGATGAGTCGCTTATGACTCTTGTAACATTTGCAGAAAAAGACGGAATGCGTCTTATATGTGTTGTTTTCAGATCTCCTGATGATTCAACACGATATATAGATACAAGGGCTCTTTTTGACTGGGGATTTGGTAACTTTAAGAAATCAACTACTTCTAATTCACAGATAAGCTCATTATTCTCAACTGATAATTATTATTCATCAGATGTTTTTGGCAAAAGCAAGCTTGGTTTTAACCTTAATGCCTCATTTATAACTATTCCTGCTAACGGCAGTACATCTGATGTTACTATGGATATAAATACTGACTATGATGTATCAAACAGTAATGATAAGCTTACTGCAAAGCTTAACTACAAATATGGTGATAATGTAGTAGGCACAACAACTCTTACTATATCATCGGGCAATGCTGTCAAGGACAGCCAGCTTCCATATCTTAGCAACGAAATAAAAGTCACAGAGCTCACTCCTAAGAAGTGTCTTAAAGTAAATATATGGATAATAGCCGGTATCGTCGCTGTGATACTTATTATTATCACTATTATCAACAACAGAAAGCTTTCTAATAATAGAAAACATCATTATTCAAAAAGAAATCTAAGATTCTAGATAATTGTTGTTTAACACACATTCTTAACGTACGGACGACAGC
>ULUI01018118.1_pt1 | contig 20466 bp, 17 predicted proteins | sample 1958371 | NCBI WGS metagenome assembly ULUI01 (sample SAMEA4835756, study PRJEB28245) | human gut metagenome | biome: gut microbiome; material: fecal sample | place: Denmark | collected 2008
ACAGATAATGTTAGCCGACATATAGCGGGAACGTGTCGGTATTGTTATAGCGTAAAAATCATCACTGCCTATAACAGTTTTATATTTTGAAAGTGTAAAAGGAGGAAAATATTTTGAGAAAAGCAGGAATTTTAATGCCTATCACATCATTGCCATCACCTTACGGTATTGGAACAATGGGAGAGGCAGCAAGAGAATTTGTCCGCTTTTTACATAAGGCAGGACAATCATACTGGCAGATATTACCAATATGTCCGACAAGTTATGGAGATTCGCCGTATCAGTCATTTTCATCATATGCCGGAAATCCGTATATGATAGATCTTGATGAACTTAGTGAAGCCGGACTTCTTGAAAAAGATGAGTATAAAAATATAGATTGGGGCAGCAACCCGGAGAAAGCAGATTATGGTTTGCTATATAACAGGAGATTTGGAGTTTTAAGGAAGGCTGCCAAGACTGCAGAAGAAAAATATCAGACAGAGCTTACAGAATTTAGAAAAGAAAATCATAAATGGCTTTCTGACTATGCTTTATTTATGGCAATAAAAGACGAGCAAAATGGAGTATCATGGCTTGAGTGGCCGGAAATTCTTAGAAAAAGAGATAACAAAGCTCTTGCAGTAGAAAGAGAAAAGTTAAAAGATGAGATAAAGTTTTGGGAATGTGTACAGTTTTTATTCTTTACACAGTGGAAAAAGTTAAAAGCTTATGCAAATGAAAATGGAATTAAAATAATTGGTGACATTCCTATTTATGTATCAAGTGACAGTGCAGATGTTTGGGCAAATCCCGAACAGTTTCAGCTTGATGATAATCTTATGCCGATAAGTGTGGCAGGATGTCCGCCTGATGGATTTTCAGCAGATGGTCAGCTTTGGGGTAATCCTTTGTTTAACTGGAAAGTCATGAGAGAACAGGATTATAACTGGTGGGTTGACAGAATAGCATATCAGACGCAGATATATGATATGCTTCGTATAGATCATTTTAGAGGGTTTGATGCATATTATTCTATCCCATATGGTGACAAAACTGCAAGAAACGGAGAATGGAAAGAAGGACCTGGAATAGATTTGTTCAATGTTATAAAAGAAAAACTTGGAGAACTTCCAATCATAGCAGAGGATCTCGGATTTTTGACGGATTCAGTAAGAAAACTTCTTAAAGATACAGGATTTCCGGGAATGAAAGTTCTTGAGTTTGCATTTGACAGCAGGGATACGGAGTCAGGATATCTGCCTCATCTCTATCCTAAAAACTGTGTTGTATATGCAGGAACACATGATAATGAGACAATTCTTGGATGGTTTGATACAATATCAGAAGAAGATGCAGAATATGCAAAGAAATATATGCGTCTTTCAGAAGCAGAAGGATATCATTGGGGAATGATGCGTACGGCATGGGCAAGCGTTGCGGATACGGCAATTATGCAGATGCAGGACATTCTTGGACTTGGAAAAGATGCAAGAATGAACACACCATCAACGCTCAGTGATAAAAATTGGAGCTGGAGATGCCTGCCGGGAGTATATAATGATACGCTGGCAGATGTACTTCACCACGAGATGAAGCTGTATGGTAGAATTTAGGAAATTTACATTTCCCTCGTCATAGACGGTGTTATCCCATACTTATTTTTATAAAGCCTGTTAAAGTGCGACAGATTGTTGAAACCACAGTCACCGGCTATCTCAAGCACGGTGTCCTCAGTGGTGAGCAGTCTGGTTCGTGCTTTTATCAGGCGAAAATCATTAAGGTATTTAATAAAACTTGTTCCCATATGATTTTTAAAAAACTTCATAAAATGTGACGGGCTGTAATGACATATATCAGCTATCTTTTCAATCGGAATTTCTTCATTATAATGCTGTTCCATATAAGTAAGTATTTCTTTTATTTTATCCACCGATTTTTCTGATTTTTTATTAACTTCCGTTTTAGGCGGATGCCTTATCATAATGTGTATAAGTTCAAGCAGGCATGACTTGATGGCAAGCTGGTAGCCAAATTCTTTTTTATCACACAGAACATCCATAGTATTTATAATCTTCACAAAATGGGAATAAAAAGAATATCCCATATGCACATGAGTTACAATAGGAAAATCACCATTAAAAAAAGGAGTAAGATATTTGGACATGGTTATATCATTTGTCGCAAAACTGAGAAGTTCCTTTTTAAAAATAATATTTTCGTACTCAAGTTTATCACCGATAGCACAATCAATAGAATGGAGATTTTCAGGGAGAACCACAAGAATATCACCTGCCGATAGCTGATGCGTAGTAAGGTTAAGCGTAACTTTAGCCGAACCATGCTTGATAACAATAAGTTCCATATCATTGTGCCAGTGCAGGGGAACACTCGGAAAATCAATAGGGATAGAACATGGATAAGTATTAAATAAAAATTCCTCACTGGAATGGGCCTTTGTTTCATGGTATTTATTTTTTTCAATTTCATTCATATGTAAAACCTCCCAAAAGATAATTTGCACCATTTATGTACTGTTACACGGTGACAACATAGCGAAAGCGTGCCGACGGTATTATTTGCTACAGATACACAATCATCACAGCACATAACAGTTTCGCGTCCGTTAAAAAAATATCTCTAAATGATAGTATTGTATCATATCGTGCTAGGAAAAGACAAGAAGTACACTTACTAAAATGATATATTATAGTCACAAAGTTAAGAGAGTTGCCGCACATAAAAATGTGTCAGGTGACAGGGATTAAACATTCACATTTGATTGTGAATAAGGATATGGATAAGAGATAGAGAATTTTATGTTACAAAGTAAACAACAATGCGTGTAAAATGGAGGATTATTATGGATATCAAAAACATTTTAGAGCAGAAGCTTGGAAAAAGTATTGCTGACAGCAGCAAACAGGAAATTTATGTTGCACTTTTAAATATCACGAAAGATATGTCAGAGGAAAAAGTGCAGGAGGACACAGGAAAGAAAGTTTATTATATTTCGGCAGAATTTTTGATAGGAAAACTTCTTTCTAACAATCTTATAAATCTTGGAATTTATGCCGATGTAAAGAAAGTCCTTGCTGACAACGGCATAAGTCTTGCAGAGATTGAGGAGATTGAGGCAGAGCCTTCACTTGGTAATGGTGGTCTTGGCCGTCTTGCAGCGTGCTTCCTTGATTCGATAGCAAGCCTTGGACTTAACGGTTCTGGTATCGGTCTTAACTACCATCTTGGATTATTCAAGCAGGTATTTGAGAATAATAAGCAGAAAGAGACTGCAAATCCATGGATTGAGGAGAATACATTCCTTAGAAAAACAGATGTGAGCTATCCTGTAAAATTTAAAGATTTTACTGTTCAGTCGAGAATGTATGAGATAGATGTAACAGGATATGACAACAGAACAAATAAACTTGAATTGTTTGACCTTGATACTGTAGATGATAGTATTGTAGGAGATGGAATTGATTTTGATAAGAAAGATATTGCGAAAAATCTTACATTATTCCTTTATCCTGATGACAGTGATGATGACGGAAGAAAACTCAGAATTTACCAGCAGTATTTCATGGTAAGCAATGGTGCAAAACTTATAATAGATGAGTGTAAGAAAAAGGGAAGTAACCTCCACGATTTATATAATTACGCAGTAATCCAGATAAATGATACACATCCTACAATGGTTATACCTGAGCTTATCCGTCTGCTTATGGAAGAGGGAATTGATATTGATGAGGCAATTGAGATTGTTTCAAAGACTTGCGCATATACAAACCACACAATTCTTGCAGAAGCACTTGAAAAATGGCCTATTTCATTCCTTAAGGAAGTTGTACCACAGCTTGTGCCTATCATAGAGGTGCTTGACGATAAAGTACGCCGCCGCTTTGATGATGAGAGCGTGGTTATCATTGACAAAAATGATACAGTACATATGGCTCATATCGACATTCATTACGGCTTCAGTGTAAACGGTGTAGCTGCACTTCACACGGAAATCCTTGAAAAATCAGAACTTAACAACTTCTATAAGATTTATCCTGAGAAGTTTAACAATAAAACAAACGGTATCACATTCAGAAGATGGCTTCTTCATTGCAATCCTGAACTTACAGACCAGCTCACAGAATGGATTGGTGACGGTTACAAAAAGGATGCAGAGGAACTTAAGAAACTTGAAAAATATCTTTCTGATAAGGATGCACTCGACACACTTCTTAAGATAAAAACTGATAACAAAGCAGATTTTGTTGATTATATAAAGAGAACTCAGAATATCACACTTAATCCTAATTCAATATTTGATATTCAGGTTAAGCGTCTGCATGAATACAAACGCCAGCAGTTAAATGCCTTATTTGTAATTCATAAATATCTTGAGATTAAGAAAGGGAACATACCTGAGACACCAATCACAGTAATATTTGGTGCAAAAGCAGCTCCGGCATACATTATAGCAAAAGATATAATTCACCTTATCTTATGTTTGCAGGAGATTATCAACAATGATCCGGAAGTAAATAAATATCTAAATGTTGTTATGGTAGAAAACTACAATGTAACAATGGCAGAAAGACTTATTCCGGCGTGTGATATATCAGAGCAGATTTCACTTGCATCAAAAGAAGCAAGCGGAACAGGAAACATGAAATTCATGCTTAACGGAGCAATCACACTCGGTACTGAGGACGGTGCAAATGTAGAAATCCACCAGTTTGTAGGTGATGACAATATTTACATCTTCGGAGCAGAGAGTGACGAGGTAATAGCACATTACGCAAACTCTGACTATGTATCAAGAGATTACTATGAAAAAAATCCTGCACTCAAAGAGGCGGTTGATTTTATTACAGGTGATGCAATGCTTAAAATTGGTGATGAAACACAGCTTAACCGTCTTAAAAATGAACTTTTAAACAAAGACTGGTTTATGACATTCCTTGACTTTGACAGTTATGTAAAGACAAAGGAAAAAGCATATGCTGACTTTAACGACAGAGAGGCTTGGGCAAAGAAGATGCTTGTTAATATAAGCCAGGCAGGATTTTTCTCATCAGACAGAACTATTGCACAGTACAATGAGGATATTTGGAAACTGTAATTTAACACCATCATGAAAGTAGCACGCTCCTATTGTGTAGAGAGATAAGTGATGGGTGGGGACTTGCAAGTATCATGAGAGGGACAAGCAAATTCTGATATGCTGCGATAGCAGCTAGTGTGATAAAAATTAACAGGTCAGTACACAAGTAGAGTTATGAGCAAGCAGCAGATTGGATTGTAAATATCAACTTGACTTGTAAAAAATGGGAACAAAATAGATTGCCGTAAGGCATGATAAAAAATATGCTTGAAATTTTCTTAAACCGGAAAACGGTGAGATTATTTCGGGCATATTTTTTTGTTATATTTAAGTTGATGTTAATTCTTGACAAATTGGTCTATCCATGATAGACTACAATCAGTCTATTGCAAATAGACCAGAAAGGAGGTGAAGATAGAGTGGATATTGAATTAGGTGAAGTACAGGCAAAGTTTGCTGATATAATATGGGAGAGAGAACCAATATCATCGGGAGAGCTGACAAAAATCTGTGGGAAAGAATTAGGGTGGAAAAAATCAACCACATATACAGTTCTGAAAAAACTTTGTGAAAAAGGAATTTTTCAAAATATCAATGGAACGGTTACATCAAAAATTTCTAAAGATGCGTTTTATTTTGCAAAAAGTGAAAAACTGGTAAATGAAAATTATAAGGGATCAATACCAACATTTTTGGCAGCGTTTACAAGCAGAAAGAAACTTTCAGAAAAAGATATTGATGAAATTCAGAAAATGATTGATAAGATCAGGGAGGAGTAGAAATGAGACAAATGTTTTTTGCAATTCTTGATAATGTCTGGGTTGCCAGTATTATGATATTAGTTGTTGTTCTTATTCGTATTTTTATGAAAAAAATTCCGAAATTTATATATCCTCTATTATGGGGCCTGGTCGGATTAAAGTTGTTGAGTCCTTTTGATATTCGTAGTTCGTTGGGGCTGCTTCCCAGCAGTAAGATTGTGGAATATGGCAGTCAGGAGCAGGCTCCGGTTATAATTAGAACTGGTTTAAATATTGTGGACGATGGCATTGATAGTTATATTTCAAATAATGCACAGGCTTCTGCGCCTATTGATAAAGGAATCGGATTTTTGGATGTATGTATTTTTCTTTGGTTAGCAGGAATTTTTGTATTGGTCTTATATATGCTTGTATCATATATTGTTATCCGAAAAAAGGTTTCACAATCTATTAATATTGAAGAAAGGGTGAGTATTTGTGATGAGATCAACAGTCCTTTTTTGTTAGGCGTGATAAAACCTCAGATATTTATTCCATCAGGCATAAAAAAAGATAAATATGATTATATATTGACCCATGAAAAAATGCACATTAAACGAGGGGATCATTTATGGAAACCATTAGGTTTTTTACTTCTTAGTATATATTGGTTTAATCCGTTTTGCTGGATTGCATATTATTTGTTTTGCAAGGATGTGGAACTTGCCTGTGATGAAAAGGTTATCAGCAAGCGTGACTCTTTGTGGAAAGCAAATTACTGTCAGACCTTGTTAGAATGTAGTACAGATACTGGAAAAATGATTTTTGCTCCACTGGGATTTGGAGAGATAGGCGTAAAAGAGAGGATTAAAAAAATTATGGTATATAAAAAGACAAAATTAGGTGTCGTTATTTTAGCTATTGTTATTTGTGGTATTATTGTAATATGTTTTGGAACAAGGAAAAAAGTTTCAGATGCTTCAAAAAATTCTGCAGGGCAGGAAAAGACTGTTGCAAAAGAAAAGGATAGCACGAAGCAGGATGAGATTATTGGACAAAAGCCGGTGGTAGATGTGAACACTTCTTCTGGAGCAGATGGTACACAGTTGTATTATGGAGATGAAAATAAGATTATTTTTGGTGGTTATTATGGTTTATTTGTTTACGACACAGAAAACCAAAAATATATTCAGAGTGTTGATTTAAAACCGATAGGCTGTAATATGACGCAGGGTGACGGTGCCGTTGAGATAATGGTTAAGAAAGGTGGAGAAGTCGTATATCTGCATAAAATGTCCGATAAGGAAAATATGTATGAATATTCTGTTGAGAATAATACATTTGTGAAAAAGAAATATAATCTTGATAAGAAGGCTTTATATCATGGAGCTACTACTGATAACGGATATGTGGAAGCAAGATTTAAGACTAAAAAAGGAAAAGTAAACTCATATATTTTTGTAAATAATTACCTCAATTTGGGTGAACTCGCATATAGGCGTATAGGACAGGATATAGAAGAAAAAGATGATTTGGTATTCCCTTTGTTTGTAGAAGAACATTTGAGAAGTGCGTCTTATTTTACAAGTTCAGATGTATATAATATTGTGCGTGCAGAGATTGAATATGATGGAAAGCATTATGTATGTAAAAATAAGAAAGTTCTTGCAGATATTGAAAAAGGATATGCCAATGCCCAAAAAGGAAAAGGTCTTTCTGCTTGTCCGTTCACTTATGTAATGTATTTGACGAGAAAGGATGGGGTTATCGGTATGGTCATACCGGCAATGGACAGCTGCAAGGCTTGTGTTATGGGGGATGGCTGGTACGAACAAGATAATTCGCTTTCAATGAGTATTTATGATATGATTGAAAAGGGGTGGTTTAAAGCTGAGTAATTCATGATATAAAAGGAGAAATCAATGCAAACTCTTTAGATGGATTTTTTATGTGTTTGCCCTGATGCTGAAATAGTGTAAATATTGCAATTTTGTTATCCGGTATGTATAATATACGAAAGTATATTTATGCTGGTTGGAGGTGTGTTATGAAACAGGATATATTGAATGAACTTGTAGATGGGATTATAAAAATTCTTAATAAAAAGGTTAATCGGATTATTTTGTACGGTTCTGTTGCGAAAGGAACAAATACAGAAGAATCAGATGTTGATATAGCAATGCTGATTGCCGGAGATTTAAGTGAAAAGTTAGAAGATTCTTTATCAGATTTTATAGTTGATATGAATTTAAAATACGATAAAGTATTTTCGGTAATAGATATTAATATTGATGATTTTAATAAATGGGAAAAGACAATACCTTTTTACCGCAATGTAAATGAGGGGGTTATTTTGTGGAAGGCAGCGTAATAGACTTATCAAAATATCGTTATGAAACTGCAAAGGACGATTTGGATACGGCAAAAGTTATGTTCAGGGCAGAAAAGTACAAAGCAGCAATAAACAGGTCATATTATGCTATATTCCATGCACTTCGTTCTGTTACGGCATTAGACGGTTTTGACTCGAGCAAACATTCTGGTGTGATTGCATATTTTAATAAAAATTATGTTAAAACTAAAATATTTGAAAAAGATATTTCAAAAAAAATTGACAAAGCGTTTAGATTAAGAGAAAAGGCTGATTATCAAGATTTTTTTGTTATTTCTAAAGCACAGGTTGAAGAACAGATTCAAAAGGCGGAGCAGGTTATTGGCTTGATAGAACCTTATTTAAAGGTTCGTTGGGAACAAAATAGATTGCCGTAAGGCATAAAAAATATGCTTGAAATTTCTTAAATCAGAAGATGTACTGATGGGGGATTTCGGGCATATTTTTTGTTTTTTTGGAAATACTTATTCATGAATAATGTAATGACTGGATTTTACAGTAACACAAAATATGAGCAGTAGATTGGAGATTATCATGAATAAGAAAATTATTAAAACAGCTTCTGTTATCGCTGTCGGAGCGGGAGCAGCGGCTTTGTATAAGGCTAAGTTTGCAAAAGACAATGACTCGGACAGTGGTTCGTGCGGATGTAAAAATTCAAATGGAAAAGATGCTGACAAAAAGTCAATGACAGATAAAGTTATTGAAAAATGGTGTCAGTATGTTGATGATAGTGATGGAAAGATTAAAAGCAAAAACAGAGGCAATGCTACAGATAATTATGAAAAATCTGACTATCAGAACACGGAGCGTGGAAAATACGATAAGAACAGCAAAGGCATTTACTATGCAAGCGGCAACTACGAAGCATTTGCAAGAGCTAAAAAGCCAGTCGGTATCGAGGAAAAATCGGCGTACATCGTGGGAAGTGGTCTTGGTGCACTTGCTGCAGCCTGCTTTCTTGTGAGGGATGCAAAGATGCCGGGAGAAAATATTCATATCCTTGAGGCACTTGATATTGCCGGCGGAGCGTGTGACGGTATAAACGATGCTTCGAGAGGATATATAATGCGTGGCGGTCGTGAAATGGAGGATCATTTTGAATGTCTGTGGGATTTGTTCAGGAGTATTCCATCTTTGGAAAATAAAGACGAGTCGGTTTTGGACGAATTTTATTATCTGAATAAAGAAGACCCAAATTATTCGCTTTGCAGGGTCACAACAGACAGGGGGAAAGATGCAGAACTTGGTGGAAAGTTTGGACTTAGCCGCAAGGGATGTATGGAGATTATGAGATTGTTCTTTACTTCCGATGAACAACTGTATGATAAAAAGATAGAAGATTTTTTTGATGATGAAGTGTTTGACTCAAACTTCTGGCTTTATTGGAGAACAATGTTCGCTTTTCAGAACTGGCACAGTGCATTGGAAATGAAACTCTATTTTAAGAGATTTATCCATCACATAGCAGGACTTCCTGATTTTTCGGCATTAAAATTTACAAGATACAACCAGTATGAATCACTTATAATGCCTATGCTTAAATATCTTGAAAATGCAGGTGTTTCATTTAAATTTAACGCTGAGGTAACAAATGTTATATTTGACATTGACGGAAAGAAAAAGACAGCGAAAACTATTGAGTGTGTAGTGGCGGGCAAAAATGAAGAAATAAAACTTACAGATAATGACCTTGTTTTTATCACAAACGGAAGCTGCACGGAAAGTACAATATACGGCGACCATGAACACGCACCGACAGGTAGTGCAAAAATAAGAAAAAGCGGCTGCTGGAGTCTTTGGAAAAATATCGCAAGGCAGGACATGGCATTTGGAAATCCTGAAAAATTCTGTTCGGATGTTGAAAAGTCAAAATGGGAATCGGCAACCATTACAACATCGGATGAAAGGATAATTTCATATATAGAGAAGATATGCAAGAGAGATTCACGCTCAGGGAAAGTTGTCACTGGCGGAATTGTGAGCTGCAAGGATTCTTCATGGCTGCTTAGCTGGACGATAAACAGGCAGGGACAGTTCAAAAAACAGAAAAAGGATGAAGTATGTATATGGGTTTACGGTCTGTTTACTGATGCTGTCGGTGATTATATAAGAAAACCGATGAAAGACTGCTGTGGCTGGGAGATTGCGGCAGAGTGGCTTTACCATCTTGGAGTCCCTGTAAATGAGATTGATGAGCTTGCAAAAGAGCACACAAACTGCATACCGACAATGCTTCCTTATATAACTGCATTCTTTATGCCGAGAAGGAAAGGTGACAGACCGGATGTTATCCCTGACGGAAGTGTAAATGCCGCATTTTTAGGACAGTTTGCCGAGACACCGAGAGATACGATATTCACAACGGAATATTCAGTAAGAACAGCTATGGAAGCGGTTTACGGATTGTGTGGAGTAGACAGGGCAGTACCGGAAGTCTGGGGCAGCACATATGATATAAGAGAACTGGTTGAGAGTTCGGTAAGACTTATGGATGGAAAGTCACCGCTTGACATGGAACTTCCAAAGCCGTTAAATATGGTGAAAAATGCGGTCTTAAAGAAAATTAAGGGAACAGATATAGAGAAACTTTTAAAAGAGCATGGTGTTTTGAATGAGGGATAGGTTTGAAATACTGTTTTGAGCGTATTAAGCATTTAGACTTCAAATGAAATGTTGTCAAATGTTATTGAAAAAGATATTTAGAAAAAGTGTGTAAGTATTATTTAGAGCAGCTTACACACTTTTTGTGAATTGTGGTAAAATGAGTAAATTAATATTTATAATGAGCAAAAAAACTTACATGGATTTATGTTATAATAATTCTAAAATTCAGATGCTTTGCATCTGTCGTACTTCGTGCTGCAAGATTTTATTGTTTGCAAGTTTACCGCAGGAAAACAAATTCTACTGCCTTGCAAATTTATGATACAATAATGAATAAATATATAGGAGGTCTTGCATATGCCGAAACGATTTTGTATTACGGGAACCTGCATACCTGATAAAAATTATATGGTCGATATAAGTGGCAGAATAGACATGATAATTCATGATTATATTGAGTGTGGTCAGTACTTTACAATAAATCGGGCAAGACAGTTTGGAAAGACAACTACATTATATATGCTTGAACAGAGATTAAAAGAACAGTATCTTGTAATCAGTTTGAGTTTTGAAGCTGTTAGACCATCATACATTAAAAGATATGCTTCAAAAAATATTGTTTGATGGAGTTGATTTCCCGTTTAAGAGGGAAAATCCAGTAATAAATCTGGGAGTTACATTTGGATTTTTGAAAGAAAAAAACGGTATTGTGGCGGTGTCAAACAGAATTTTTGAGACACAGCTTTATGATACCTTTTTATCAGAAATGGCAATAAATGAAAAGTTGGATTATATTGGTAAGAAGATACTTGAAGTAGTGGTATAAAAGAAGTAGAATACAACAAATAGTAAGATAAATCAGGAGGACTAAAATGAACAATATAAACGAACCAAAGTGGCTTGACAACGCAGTATTTTATGAAATCTATCCGCAGTCATTCAATGACACAAACGCTGATGGTATAGGTGACATAAACGGCATCACGGAGAAACTTGACTACATAAAGGATTTAGGATGCAATGCCATATGGATAAACCCATGTTTCAAATCGCCTTTCGGTGATGCGGGTTATGATGTTGAGGACTATTATATGGTCGCACCAAGATACGGCACAAATGAGGACCTTGCAAATCTTTTTAAAGAAGCTCATAAGAGAGATATGCATATACTCCTTGACCTTGTTCCGGGACATACTTCCGTGCAGCATGAGTGGTTTAAACAGTCTGTGAAAGCTGAAAAAAATGAGTTTACGGATAGATATGTATGGACTGACAGCATTTGGGAAGAGCCACAGGGGATGGGCTGCATCAGAGGAATTTCAGACAGAGACGGTTCATGTGCAGTCAACTTTTTCTCACACCAGCCGGCACTTAATTACGGATATTATAAGCCTGAGCGTCCGTGGCAGCAGTCTATGGATGATGAGGGACCAAAAGCCACACTTGAAGCAATGAAAGATGTTATGCGTTTCTGGCTTCAGATGGGGGCAGACGGTTTCAGGGTAGATATGGCAGGCTCACTTGTAAAAAATGATGAGGACGGAAAAGGAACGATAAAACTCTGGCAGAATGTAAGAGAATTTCTCGATAAAGAATTTTCAAATGCCGCTATGGTTTCAGAATGGGGAGAGCCTGACAAATCACTTCAGGGCGGTTTCCATATGGATTTCCTTCTTCATTTCGGACCGTCACATTACAATGATTTGTTCCGCTGCGAAGAACCTTTCTTTTCATCAAGAGGAAAAGGTGATGTATCAGCCTTTGTAGAAAAGTATCTTGAAAATTATGAGAAATCAGAAAAGAAAGGTCTTATGTGTATTCCATCGGGAAATCATGACATGGGACGACTTTCACAGGAAGTAAAAGGCGATGAACTTAAAGTCGCATTTGCGTTCCTTTTATCAATGCCCGGAGCACCGTTTATCTATTATGGTGATGAAATCGGAATGAAATATGTAGAAGGACTTACATCAGTAGAGGGCGGATATGGAAGAACTGGTTCAAGAACACCTATGCAGTGGGATGACAGTTTAAACGCAGGTTTCAGCAATGCAAAGAAAGAAATGCTCTATATTGCACAGGACAGTGATGAAAACCGTCCGACAGTTAAAAATCAGGCGGCAGATGAAAATTCACTTTACAATGAAATAAAGAAACTCATAAAAATAAGAAAAGAACACACTGCTCTCTTAAGCAAAGGTGAGATAGAATTCGTAGCAGCAAAAAAAGACACATATCCTCTTGCTTATGTAAGAAGCAGCGAGGGTGAGAAAATTTTAGTTGTCATAAATCCGTCAGCAAAAGAAGTAACATTTGAATTTGATGCAAGACTCGGAGAAACAATCTACAGCTTCGGCGGAAGTGTAGAAAGTGATGGCAAGACTGTAAAGGCATCAGGACAGACAGCAGCGTTTATAAAACTTGACTAAATCAATTTTTACATTTTGAGAAAAGTATTATAAACATCATAAAAAACGGACAAAGAATTTACCACATTCAATGTGGAAGTTTATTTGTCCATTTTTTGTATGTTCATTTATTTACAACAGTTTTTTGGGTGCTCAATTTCAGAATTAAACAAATTACTCTGTATAAAAGCAATTATAGTAAAAGTAACAGTTCAGCCTTTCATTTCTTACATTCATAAACCTGCCAGCGAGCTGTCAGTCGCTGCTTGGCAGCTTTTGTTTATTTACGCGAAAGCAAAGTGAGGGTGGAACAAATAAATTTGTTCCATCTGAGCGTGCTCGCGAGGGGTTTGCCCTCATTTCAGAAATGAAAGGCTATTCTACCATAAAAAGGTACTTAACAATACAATGAACAAGCTCATTGTATTGCTAATTATCTTTTTATGGCTGAACTGTTACCTTCTTAAATAAATTGAAGATGATTTCTGTTGCTGATATCATGTCAGGGGGGAATATATTAATGATATATCTTGATAATGCGGCGACTACACTTTACAAACCGCAATGTGTATATGATGCTGTTATGCACGCAATGAAAAATTATGGAAATTCAGGCAGGGGGTATGGAGAGACATCACTTGAAGCATCAAGGTGTATATTTGAAACAAGAAAGTGCCTTACTGAATTTTTTGGCGGCGACAATGTCTCAGGTCTTATATTTACATCAAATGCGACCGAGGCATTAAATACCGTTATTCATGGACTTTTTAATGAGGGTGACACGGTTATTACCACAAACCTTGAACATAATTCAGTGTTAAGACCTCTTTATTATGCCGGTGAAAGGGGAGTTAAGGCAGACATTGTATCGTGCAGTGGTAATGGGATTGTTGATGCCTCTGGTATAGAAGATATGATAACAAAAGCTACAAAAGCAATCATCTGTACTCACGCATCCAACCTTACGGGGAATGTTGTCGATATAAAAAAGATTGGAGAGATTGCAAAAAAACATAATCTTCTTTTTATAGTGGACGCATCACAGACTGCAGGTGTACTGCCTATAAATGTTAGGGATATGAATATAGACATACTCTGTTTTACAGGACATAAAAGTCTTATGGGACCGCAGGGGACAGGCGGGTTTTATATAAGAAACGGTATAGATATAAGACCTTTAAAAAGCGGTGGGACAGGCATAAAAAGTTTTTTAAGACAACAGCCTGAGGAACTTCCTGAACTTCTTGAAGCAGGGACATTAAACAGCCACGGGATAGCAGGGCTTCTTGCCGCTGTAAATGAGATAAACACTGTTGGAATTGACAAGATATACAATAAAGAAAACAGACTTATGCAGATATTTTATTCGGGCATAAGCAGAGTAAAAGGTGTAAAAGTCTATGGTGATTTCAGACAGGATAAAGCTCGCTGTCCGATAGTTTCATTAAATATAGGAACGGCAGATTCTTCAGAGATAAGTATGCTCCTTGAAGATGAATTTGGGATAGTCACCAGAGCAGGGATTCATTGTGCTCCGCTTATGCACGAATATTTTGGCACAAAAACACAGGGTATGGTAAGATTTAGTTTTTCGTATTATAATACAGAGGAAGAAGTGACGGCGGCGGCAGATGCAGTAAAAGAAATTGCTAAAAAGGTGGTGGACATATAATTTATCATGGAAGATATAGTTTTTTGTAAAGGCGGCGGATGTACCGCAAAACTTGGAGCAGATGTACTGAAACATATACTGTCAAAAATACCTAAAGGTGAGAAAGATATTTCACTTCTTGTCGGTTATGACAGCAGTGACGATGCGGCAGTATATAGAATATCAGACGATATGGCAATTGTTCAGACACTTGATTTTTTTCCACCGATGGTCGATGACCCGTATATTTTCGGACAGATAGCGGCGGCAAATGCATTAAGTGATGTATATGCGATGGGCGGTGAGGTAAAGACTGCACTAAATATAGTCTGTTTTCCTGAAAAAATGGACCTAAACATTCTTGGAAAGATAATGCAGGGCGGTGCAAAAAAGGTGAATGAAGCAGGTGCGACACTTGCAGGAGGTCATTCTATAGCCGATGACAGTGTAAAATACGGTCTGTCTGTTATGGGACTTGTTAATCCTGACAAAATATATGAAAATAATAAGGCAGAACCGACTGACATACTTATACTTACAAAAAAACTCGGTGTAGGGCTTGTGTGCAATGCACAGCGTGTCGGACAGGCTTTTAAAGGTTCAATGGATGAAGCAATAGAGTCGATGACTACACTCAATAAAAAAGCGTCTGAGATAAGCAGAAATTATGAAATCCATGCCTGCACTGATGTGACCGGATTTGGATTTTTAGGTCATTTAAACGAGATGATAAATAACAATGTATCGGCGGAGATTGACTCAATATCCATACCTGTTATAAAAGGTGCACTTCATTATGCCGAAGAATTTCTGCTCACGGCAGCAGCACAGCGAAACAGAAATCATGTCGCAGATAATGTGGATTTTTCAGAAAACATAACATTTGCGATGGAAGAGCTGTTATTTGATCCGCAGACATCGGGTGGACTTTTATTTGCCGTAAAGAAAGAAGATGCACTGCCATTTTTAAAAGAATTAAAAAATGAGGGACTTCCGGCGGTGATAGTTGGTCATTTTACGCAAAAAAAAGAAAAAAATATCTATATAAAGTAACAGGAGATTGCGAAACTAATTATATGTTGTATTAATTGTGTGAATATAACAAATACTATAGTTCTAAAGTTAAGGAGAAAAAAGATATTATGATAACAATAAATGCAATGGGTGATACCTGCCCGATACCGGTAGTTAAGACAAAAAAAGCGATTGAGAAACTTGAAAAACCGGATACTATTGAGACTCTTGTCGATAATGAGATTGCTGTTGAAAATCTTAAAAAGATGGCTTCACAGATGGGGTTTGCAGTTTCAGACAGCAAGACAAGTGACTCCGGGTACAGTGTGAAGATAACTATAGATGATATTGATAAAATAAATGACAATAAAATGTCGGCAGCAAATGATAAAGCAACATCAGTTGCCAAAGCAAATTCTATAAAGACAGGTGCGGATGAGATGGTTTCCTGCAATATCAAAAACAGCGGTGAAAAAGTTGTAGTCATCAAGTCTGAATTTATGGGTGAGGGTGATAACGAACTTGGAAAAGTGCTTATCAAAGGTTTTATATATGCACTCTCGCAGCAGGATGAATTGCCTCAGACAATGCTTTTTTATAACGGCGGTGCAAAGATTACAAGTGAAGGCTCTGAGTCGATAGAAGATTTAAAGGCTTTAGAGGAAAATGGTGTAAAGATATTTACCTGTGGTACCTGTCTCAATTATTACGGACTTACCGAAAAGCTCTGTGTCGGCGAAGCCACAAATATGTATGAAATTACTAAAAAAATGACGGAAGCATCACTTATAGTCTGCCCATAATATTATGTGCGAAAATTGTAAGAGAGAGAAACATACACAGCTTGTGATTTCATTCAAAAATACAACTGCTGCGATGGAAATGGAGAGCAGGGCAAAGAGTGAAAATATTTACGGCAGGATAATACCGCTGCCGTCAAAAATATCGGCAGGGTGTGGTCTTGCTTGGAAGACAGAGCCTGATATGAGAAATGAGACAATAAACTTTATGCAGAAAGAAAAAATTCAGTGGGATGCGGTATATGAACTGGATTTGTTTTAACACTAAAATCATAAGAGAAAGGAAAGAGATATGTTCTATTATAATCAGTATATAAGGGCAAAAAGCCTCGAAGAAGCATATGAACTCTACCAGAAAAGACAAAATTTCATTGTTGGCGGAATGCTTTGGACAAAGATGAAAAATACGACTCTTGGAACAGCGATAGACCTCTGTGAACTGGGGCTTGACGGCATAGAAGAAAATGAAAACGAGTTTCGTATAGGTGCATATGTATCATTAAGGGACATAGAGACAAATGAATCATTAAATAAATATACGGATAATGCCTTTGCCAATTCCGTAAAAGATATAGTCGGTGTCCAGTTTAGAAATGTTGCAACGGTCGGCGGAAGTATATGGGGGCGGTATGGCTTTTCAGATGTTATGACGATATTTAGGGCACTTGGTGCTAAAGTGGAGCTTTTCCATGAGGGTATCATGGAACTTGATGACTTTGTAAAGCTGCCACGCACGGTGAGAGATATACTTGTGTCAGTAATTGTGCCAAAGGAAACCGAAAAGGTAGTTTATCTGAGCCAGAGAAACCAGTCAACAGATTTTCCGGTGCTTACCTGTGCCGTTTCAAAAGGAAAAAGAGGTACTATGGCTGTTATCGGGGCCACTCCATATATGGCTGAGCCTGTATATGACAGTGAAAATATATTATCTGTAACTACAGATGAAAATATTGAAAGATTTGCAGATTATGTGGCAAAAAATATCCGTTTTGGCAGCAATATGCGTGCCAGTGCCGAGTATAGAAAGATAATATGCAATGTTCTTGTAAAAAGGGCATTAAAGACGATAGTATCAGAAAACGAAAAGGAGGAAATCTGCTGATGGAAGTAAAGATTACATTAAATGGAAAAATGATAAAAGATACCGTAGACGCAGATATGCTTCTTATAGATTTTTGCAGGAAACATAAATGTTATTCGGTAAAGAGAGGATGTGAAACAGGAAACTGTGGTCTTTGCACGGTGCTTATGGATGGAAAGCCGATGCTTTCGTGCAGTATTCCTGTCGGCAGGGCAGACGGAAGATGCGTTGATACACTTGAAGGACTGGAGGAAGAAGCTAAAAAATTTACCAGTTATTTTGCAATGCAGGGTGCTGACCAGTGTGGTTTTTGCAATCCGGGATATATAGTTAATATAGTGGCACTTCTCCGTGAGAATCCGGATCCTACGGACGATGAAATACTTGAGTATCTTTCAGGCAATCTGTGCCGCTGCACGGGTTATCAGAGCCAGCTTCGTTCACTCAGGAATTATCTGAACAGCAAAAAGGAAAATGCACCTATGCAGCTTGAAGCAGAAGTTTTTGGGGCAGACATCGGAAAGGAGTGGAAGAATGAGTGAATTTAACCGTGAAAGAAAAGATTATCATGCAGTAGGAAAAAGTATTCCAAAGAAAGACTCATCACAGCTTCTCCTTGGAAAGCCGGTATTTACCGATGACATAACACCATCGGACTGCCTTGTGGTAAAGCTTCTCAGAAGCCCTCATGCTCATGCCTTAGTTGAGGATATAAACACTGATATTGCAATGAAAGTACCGGGGATAGAAGCTGTTTATACATGGAAAGATGTTCCTGACAAGCGTTTCAGCATTGCAGGCCAGACTTTTCCGGAGCCGTCACCGTATGACAGGCTTATACTTGACAGAAGGGTGAGAAGTGTAGGTGATCCTGTTGCGATAGTTGCGGGTGAGAGTGAGAAAGCTGTTGATAAAGCATTAAAACTTATAAAAGTAAAATATCAGGTACTCGAACCTGTACTTGATTTTCACAAGGCACTTGACAATCCCATACTTGTGCATCCGGAGGATAACTGGATGTCATATGGCAATACGGGTGATGTTAAGAGAAATCTTATACACCATGAGGAAGATGAACATGGTGATGTAAATGCAGTATTTAATGACTGTGAGGAGATAATAGAGCATACCTGGCATATAAAGGCGGCACAGCAGGCTTACATGGAAACGATAAGGGCGTACTGCGAGATTGACAGATACGGCAGACTTCATTGTATAAGTTCAACGCAGATAGTTTTCCATATCAGAAGAATACTTGCAAATGCACTCGATATTCCAAAGTCGATGGTGCGTGCGGAAAAACCACGCATAGGCGGAGGTTTTGGAGCCAAACAGACAGCCGTATGTGAAGTCTATCCTGCTTTTGTTACTTGGATGACGAAAAAGCCGAGCAAACTTATTTACAGCAGAAATGAATGTCAGATAATATCTTCACCCCGCCATGAAATGGAAGTGACGGTTCGTCTTGGTGCAATGAAAGACGGCCGGATAAGAGCAATAGACCTTTATACGCTGTCAAACGGAGGAGCATACGGTGAGCACAGCACAACGACCGTTGGACTTTCGGGTCACAAATCACTGCCGCTTTATACGGGCGGATGTGAAGCGACAAAATTTTCATGTGATGTTGTCTACACGAATGTTCAGGCAGCAGGAGCATATAGAGGATATGGTGCAACGCAGGGGATTTTTGCACTCGAATCTGCCGTAAATGAACTTGCGGAAAAACTTCATATGGATCCGGTTGAGATAAGGATGAAAAACATTGTAAGAGAGGGAATGTTCATGCCGGCGTACTTTGGCGAGACAGCGAATGCCTGTGCTTTGGATAGGTGTATAGAGCATTGTGCCGCAAATTTCAACTGGGCTGAGAAATATCCGGTCAGGGATATGGGAAACGGCAAAGTCAGGGCAGCAGGAATGGCACTTGCGATGCAGGGGTCGTGCATCTCAAATGTTGATGTGGGTTCATGCACATTAAAACTTTCAGACGATGGAACATATAATATGATGATAGGTGCGGCTGACATGGGAACAGGCTGTGATACCATTCTTTCGCAGATGGCAGCAGAAGTCCTAGACTGTGATGCAGATAAAATTTCCGTTTTTGGTGCAGACACAGACGCATCACCTTATGATTCAGGTTCATATGCTTCATCTACAACTTACATCACGGGAATGGCTACACAAAATGCCGCTTTAAAACTTCGTGAAAACATAATGAAGATAGGTGCAGGGCTTCTCGGCTGTTCTTCTGAAGATGTAGATTTTGATGGCGAGAAAGTTTATATGACGGAAGATGAAAAATCGGTCAGCCTTGCGGATATTGCCACAAAATCACAGGTAAACAATAATATCCCTGTCGATGTGACCGAGACATATTCATCACCTGTATCACCGCCGCCGTATATGGTCGGAATGGTTGAGATAGAGCTTGACAAAGAAACAGGAAGCGTAAAGATACTTGATTATCAGGCGGTTGTCGACTGCGGAATACCGGTAAATCCAAACCTTGCAAGAGTTCAGACAGAGGGCGGTATAGGACAGGGGATAGGCATGGCACTCTATGAAAATGTCACATACAGTGCAGAGGGAAAGATTGCCGAGAACAGCCTTATGCAGTATAAAATTCCAACAAGACTTGATGTGGGAAATATAAATGTTGAGTTTGAAACAAGCTATGAACCGTCAGGACC
>ULUI01073399.1_pt1 | contig 19934 bp, 15 predicted proteins | sample 1958371 | NCBI WGS metagenome assembly ULUI01 (sample SAMEA4835756, study PRJEB28245) | human gut metagenome | biome: gut microbiome; material: fecal sample | place: Denmark | collected 2008
ATACTACTGTAACTCAAAATGCTGGTTTGAAAACTTATAGTGGTTGGGGAGCATGGACTATTACTTTAACTGCTAATCCTACAACTATAGCTGCTGCTGGTGGAAATGCTACATTATCTACTTCTGCTACTAGAAGTAGAACTTGGCAATGGAATGGTACAGGAACAACTTATACTGAAAATGCTAGTGGCGCTCCTGCATTAAGTAAAGTTAATGGTGCAGCTTCTTTAAGTGGTTCTACTGTTAGTTATGGTAATAATACTTCTACTAGTTCTCGTAGTTCTGTATTTAGAGCAACTATTGATAGTGCAACTAAAGATATTACTATTAGTCAATCTGCTGGTAGTAAATCGTATGGAAGTTGGTCTAGTTGGTCTGTATATTGTAATGCTAGTAGTTATACTGTTGCAGCATCAGGCGGTTCTGTTACTATTTATTATGGTGCTTCTCGTTCTCGTACTTGGACTTGGAATGGCGTTGCAGGTTCAGGTGGAACTGAAACAGAAAATGGTACTCCAAGTCTTAGTGCAGAAAGTGGTGGTGGAACTTTAAGTGGTAGTACTTTAAGTTATAGTAATAATACTAGTACAAGTGTTAGAAGAACTAGAGTTACTGCAAATTATAATGGTGCCATTAATTTTTGTGATATTGAACAAAGAGCAGGTAGTAAAGTTTATGGTAATTGGTCTGAATGGTCAGTAAGTATATCTGCTAGTCCTACTAATATTGCTGCTGCTGGAGGTAGTTCTACTATTACTTGTAGTGCTGTTCGTAGTAGCCAATATACTTGGAATGGAGTTGGGCAGAATTTTCCTGAAACTGAAAATGGCAGTCCAACTTTAACTAAGTCTGGAGATGGAACATTAAGTGGTACTACTAGTGGCAGTAAACTTACTTATGATAACAGAACTGCTACAACAAGTAGAAGTACAACTGTTACTGCAACTTATAGTGGAGTTAGTAAATCTATTGATATTACACAATCTGCTGGTGTTAAAACAAATATAACTTCTTCTACAAAAGTATTGTTTTTGTATGATGGGGCAAGTGATTATGTTGAAGCAATTAATAATTCTGTGTATATTAATAATGCTAGAGATAATAATGGAAATCGTAATGGAGCAGTTAAGTATAATATTCGATTTAAAGTTATTATTACTGAAAGTTATAAATGGAATAATGTAGGTGATGTTATTTCTTCTGAATCTTATGGTAGTATTGACCGTCATAAAGATATTTCATTTAATACTAGTACTTTATTACATAAAGATACTGATAATTCTTATTACGGTAGTTTTAGTATAATATCTAAAGCTAATGCTGATGAAGAAGAATATTCAGCAGAATATATAACTAATAATAATATAATTATTACTTTATATGTTAGACGCCCTAGATTATATTGGCAAATATGGTGTAATGAAATTCTTGAACAAAAAGAACAACCTTTTACTGTTAATGTTAATAATGTTACTAGAACAAAATTATATAATAATAATACTATAACTGAAGGTTGTGCTGGTAGTGGTGAACAATATTTATATCTATTTAGTACATCAAATATGATGACTAGTAGAAGTATGACTGTAAAATTAATAAGAAATAATAATCCTAATGATGCTTGTAAATTAACTGATTTTACTGATATAAATACACATACTAAAACTAGTGTTGGTCTTGAAGAAGATAAAACTGTTATAAGAACATTTGTAACAAGTTACATTCAAACATTGCCTATTAATCTATGTAAAGTTACATTTAAATATGCTGAACTAAATTTTAGAGTATTTATAGCTAAAGGTACTGGTAATTAATATGATAATAATACTATTTAATATAACAATATTATTAATGCTTATATTGTTTATTTACTCATTAAAGTTATTTAAATTAATCACATAATTATGAACAATAAACAACTATATGAAAAACTAGGTCAGAATAGTTATGATAAAGTATTTCCTATTACTTATCTTCAAAATATTCTTGACAAAGATACAAATAATGATTTAACTGTTGTTCTTTCTAGGTTTAATCATTTATGGATTCCATATCAAGGAACTAGAGTTAATACTCGTAAAGCTGTTCCTGCTATTTTTAGACGTAATAGTCTTACTATTAGTTATTATGATGCTGAACATAATGTATCTATAACTGAAAGTTATATAGGTAGTAATCTTCAAGCTGGTGTTGAAACTAGTTGGGTTTCTGATGATAATTGGACAAAAATTCTTAGTGAGAAGTATCTTGAAGAAAGTGGAGCTAAAATTCCTATTGCTGATGGTACTATTGATTGGGATATGCTTAATGAAGCTCTTAAACAAATGATTGCAGGAGATGGTAAAGTTACTATTATTAATTATCCTGATGAAGAAGATATTACTATAAGATTAAGTACGGGTTGTTGTAATGTTAATCGTCTTAGTCTTAAAGATAGACCTTATGAACCTGAATATAAAAGTGGTAAAGGATATAAAATAATTCGCAAGGTCTTACTCCCCGTGGAGGATGATGCAAGTAATGCAGAACAACTTTTATTTGATGATTTTCTTGATGATACTTATTGTGAACAATATGGACAGATAATTCTTAATACTGATAAGTATGAAGTTATTAGAACAGATTTAGGTAATACTGCTGGTATTTATTATGATACTTATCATAAATTATTTGTTCTTAGAGTTAAGACTATTCATGATGGAGTTGGTTTTTATAATTATTATACTAGATGGACTATTATAGAAGCTGCTGATAAAGTTCATCCTCTACGGGGAGTCAACACTCCTGTCTATGGAAATAGTGAAGATTATAATATTTATAATACTTGTCTTTCTGATGAACGTCCAAGACTTGGTATTATATATGTTAATTCAGTAGATAATATTAAATATTATTTTAATGAAGAAAATCTAGTTCAAGTTAAGAATAATATTTATCTTAATTATAAAGCTGTTCTTACTCAGGATATGGTTAACGAAGAAAATACTCGTTATATTATTCGTTATGCTTTTGATTTAAGTGGTAAAACTATTACAATGCCTGTTGGTTGTGAACTTGTATTTGAAGGTGGTATTATTGAAAATGGTACTATTGATTTAAATAAATGTAAACTTACAGGTATGGTTGGTGAAGAAACTGAATATCTTCCTAATGTAACTTGTAGTAATTGGGTTGTTGGTCAAATTGAATATCGTAATGGAAAGATTTGTTATTGGAATGGTAGTGAATGGAGAGTAATGGGAGATACTTCTTCATTTGATAGTTATACTAAACAAGAAATTAATAACTTACTTAAAAATTATTATACTAAATCTGAAACTTATAATAAAGAAGAAATTAATAATTTACTTAATGGATATGTTACTAATGATACATTTAATAACTTTAAAGAAGAAATAAATCAAACTATTACTAATAGTGTTAATCTTGATAAGATTCAAAAAGCTATTAATGACGGATGTGGAGTTAATATGACTATGCCTAGTGCAAATAATAATAAACTTAGTCTTCCAATTTGGACAGGAACTGCTACCCAATATGCAACTCTTACCCCAGTTGCTGGAATGACTTATAATATTATTGATGAATAATGAGTTTAACTCTTGGACGTCAAGGAGGAATTGCTCAACCTCTTAAGAAACGGACAGTAGGTCAAACTAATATTGCTCATGTTTATGATGGTGCTAATCATATTTGGCCTACTTCTGTTATTCATTTTAGTGATTTTACTAGTATCCAACTTAGATATATTTGGGGTACAGATGATGGTAGAGATTTGGATACTAAATCATATTATGTTAATTCTCCCATTGATAGTTTAAATTATGTAGCTGTTGGTTGGTCTTGGAATAGTAATAAAATACCATATTTATATTGGGGTGGAGATAATACTCAATCTGGTGCTGAATGTGTTATGTTTAATATTGAATCTATGATTGAGCTTGAAGATGAAATGCCTGATATAATGAAGATGAATCTTTGTGCTAATTGGTATGGAAGCTTGAGCAGAGGTCATGTTACTGTTGAATGTACTGCTTATAAAGGCGGTGTTATTGTTAAAGCTTGGCAACTACGTAATAAGGAAAGTGATGTAAATACTAGAGGAAATTATATTTTTCCTTTAGCTGATGGTAAAATTAATATGCCTAATGATAATAATATAGGATATAAAGAATGTTGGTATGGAGAAGTTGTTAAAAGAATAACTAAATCTAATAATGAAGTAAAATATTTTAGAATTAATCCGATTGATGATAAAGTTATTGGCTTAGATAATATTAAAGTAATTCGTAGTGGAGGTGGATTTATTCATGGTGATGGTTATTGTTGGTATGAAAATAAACCTAATGATAAATATAAAGTTTGGAATAACCAAGCTAATATAAATAATAATAATCGTATAACTCTTAATGAGCCAAGTCTTAATATAAATAGTGATGATAATTATACGTATGAATATCATACAGTTTTACTTAATGAAGATAACACTATTTATAGCGATATTTATACTGATAACTATGAGTTTAGATTTGGTTTTGTTGCAGGTGATTCTGAATTTAGAGGACAACAAACTATTCAATGTTATGTTGGCACAGAAAATGGTCCTGCTAATGATGGTAAGACTTCAATTGGTGAAATAAAATATACTAAACTTAACAAAATTGGTGAGTTGACAATATATAGTCCTATTGAAAGTTAGAATAATGTTAATTACCAAACAAAGATAACGGTTTAAGTGCTATAGATTATGTAGTTCAAACTACAAGTATTAATCTATTTTTTTAACTTAAACCTTAATTTATTATGCAAGTAATTGAAAAAGTGAAAGTTGTTCCAGAGGGCTATACTGGTGCTGGAATGAATTATGACGGTGGTAATCGTCGTGATGTAAACGGTAAGGCTAATGCAGGTTTAACTCTTGGTATTATCGGTACTGCACTTGGTGCTTGGGCTTTGTTTGGTAATCGTCGTTCTGTTGGTGCTAGTATTTTAGGTGGCGCTGGTGGTGGAATATTAGGTGATGGCTCTACTAATATTAACGTACTTGGTGCTACTGCTGGTAGTGGAAGCGGTGCTCCTACTGCTTTTCAAGCATGGGAAAAATCTTGTGAAGATACTTTAGCTCTTCAAGGTGGTCTTTATCAATGGGCTTTGACTCAACAGAATCAACGTTTTGAAGATAGAGAACGTCTTAATAGTGAATTGTTTGGTGTTTATATTGACGGGCGTAATCGTACTGATGCTCTTATTGAGAAAAATAACACTGACCATTTTAATCTTTACAAATATACTCGTGATGCTGATGATGATATCCGTAAAGAGTTATCTGATTTGAAAGCTGAATTGGCTGTTACTAAAGCTATTCGTCCTTATCAAGATAAACTTATCCAATGCGAAATGGAAAAGATGTTTACGGCTGGTATCAACTATACTGATAGAAAGACTTGTAATGTTATCTATGGTGTAGTTACTCTTCCAAATGAACCTACTGTTACTGGTCTAGTTGGACGTAATGCTTGTGGATGTTTACCATGTGGTTTTACTCAACCTGCTAGCGGAACTCCTGCTCAGTAATATTACTAAGTTTGATTAAGAACATAAAATTGAAAGAGATATGATACCTGTTACTCAATTCATACTAGGTAATAGTGACCCTTTACTATACCCTAGTGAAAAAATGACTAATAGCATTGATGAACAAATTGCTTTTCTTCAAAGTCAAAAACAAGCAATTAATGAAGCTTATCGTCGTATTATTGGTGGCGGTAATATTTCTAGTGGTGGTAGAGGTGGTAATATAGATAATAAAGTGTTTGAAAGTGCTATTACATTTTGGTTTAAAGATGTAGATTTTGATGGTGATAAAGTATGGGAATATTTCCACATGAATAACTAATCATTATTGTAAAACTGTAAAAGGGAATTATCTTCGGATAGTTCCCTTTTTTATTTATCTAAATTTTAGTATGGACAAATTTATTGATGTAATTGTAGATGGTATCCTTAGTAATTTTGACTTTGGATTTATGTTTATTGTTAATGTTCTAACTTATATTATTATTAAAGTTATTGATTACTTTAATGGCGATAATAAAGTTCCTACTTGGCAAAAACGATGTGTATTAGTTATAAGTATTGCTGCGATGGCTAGTATTTATATTGCTGCTGGATATGATAATGCTATTATGCTTGTTAATAGTGCTGTTCTTGCACCTGTGTTTTGGAGTTGGGCTGTTAGTCCTATTCTAAAGAAACTTGGAGTTGGTTATAAAGATATTGATAATACTATTTGTTAAGATTGTATGAGATTGATTAGCTAGGTTTGATTGACTGATTCAAGCCTGCTCCATCCTCTACGGGGAGTATAGCTTGCCAAATTTAGCTAGTTTTAAGCCTAGCTGATGAACTATACATGATTGAATAAAAGTCTTACTATAAGCCTAAAAAGTGGCTCTATGGATGTACATAAATATTTACAATATTAAATTTCAAAATGGTAAAGTTATGAGAGTTATTAAGACTAAACATTTTCCTTTTGGTGGTTATAAAGCTATTAATCTTTTTGGTGTTATATTTACTAAAGGAGAATTAAGTAATAAAGAACTTAATCATGAAGCTATTCATACAGAACAAATGAAAGAGATGTTATATATCTTTTTCTATATATGGTATGGTGTTGAATATCTTATTATAAGACTATTTCATATTAAACAACATGATGCTTATAAAGATGTAAGTTTTGAAGAAGAAGCTCATATTAATGATGATAATCTTAATTATATTAGTGAACGTAAACATTATACTTGGACTAAATATCTAGATATTAATAGTTCTAAGACTGCTTAATTAAAAAATGTTAATAATATAGTTAAACTACTTGTTATTAATGATATAATTTATATTTGTAACAAACTAAATTCTAAAGATATGGAAGATGATAAAAGAGTTAATTATAAGTTAGAAGCTATTAGTAAACTTATTAATAATCTTAAACTTAGTATTTCTGGTAATAAAGAACATGATGAGCTTAGAGAAAATAATGTTATAGTTAATCTTGATGAGATTAGTCAAAAGATTACTGAATTACATGAAATGATTAAAGCTGAATTTGATGAGTTTGAAAATCAACATAAAAGTGAATCAGATGAAACTCAAACTCTTCTTAATAATCGTTTTGATAAAATTGATGCTAAATTAGATAGTATTAAAGCTGCTGTTGATAGTATGAAAACTACTATTGGTAATAAACTTGATACTGTTAATTCTACTATTAATAAAGCAAATACAAATATAGTTGCTGCGATTAATGCTATGAAAGCTAGTAATGATACTAAAAACGATGCTATAATTACTGCTCTTCAAGGACTTGTAACTCGAGTTAATCGAAATACTAGTAATATTAATTCTCTTAACGGTCGAGTTGATGCTCTAGAACAAGCTTAACATGAATTTTAATTTAGTAGAGATGTATAATGGCTTGTTAAGATTTAACAAGCATATACTAAATGAACTTGCAGAAGGACTTAAACATTTACCTAATTTAGATGGAGTATCTAAAGGAGATAGTTTAATTATTAATGAACAAGGTAATCCAGCTTGGGGTTCTGCTGCATTTATTCCTACTTTTGAAAATGCTGCTTATGGTATTGAATGGACTAAAGATGATAATGATATAATCAGAATTGGTAATGCTAAATTTCATAGAGAACTTCCTATCCAAAATAGACTTAAAGGTTGTGTCTATAATGAAAAGAAAATCAGTTATTTCCTTAATCCTACGGGTTGGGCTAAACCTCTTGAAAATGGTTTTGTTCCTCCTCTTGATGGAAGTGATGGCGATGTTGGGGTAAGAGTTCCAGAATTTTATATATGTGTTAAAGATACTGGTACTAAATATCAACTTTGGATAAGCGATTTTAATATTGATGGAACATTTACTAGAATTCATCCTTTTATTATAAGTCATACTAAAACTATGACTAGAACTAGAGAAGATGGTAAAGAAGAAGTATTTAGTGCTTGTATTAAACAGGATGATACTAGATATTTAGGTGGTAATAAATCTTCTTCTATTGCAGCAGATAAATTGCAAGGTAGGCCTAGAACTGGTATTAATCATGATAAAGCAAATGAATTTTGTGCTAATCGTGGCGATTGGATTACAATGATTGATTATCTTGAATATTGTGCTATACAAGCTCTTTGTTATATTGAGTATGCTAATTTTGATAATCAAGCTGCGCTTAATACTAATTTAACTAGTGAAGGATTTAAACAAGGTGGACTTGGTGCTGGTGTTACTAATTTAGAATGGAATAGATTGACAACATTTAATGGTAACAATCCTATTATTTACACTTATTGGAGTTCTGAACATAATGTTGGTAATGGTAGTACCATTACAAAAGAATTTGCAATTGGTGGATATAATACAGATGGGAGTTATTTTAATATGTATCCTGCTATTTATCGCGGTATTCTAAATTTCTTTGGAGATATATGGTCATTTGTTAGAGATGTAGTTATTATCAACAAAGATACTGATTATAATTCTGTATATCTTCTTAAAAAAGGTGTTGCCCATGCCGATGTTACAGTAGATAATGTTGATGAAAAATGTTATTTTATTGGTTATCAAGCTAATACTAATAATTTTATTACTGAATTTGATTTTAGATTTGGTCCTTATTTTGTTCCTAATAAAGTTGGAACTAATAAAAAAGCTGATTATAATTGGATAAGAGGTGATAATGGACAAGATACAGATAAAGCTGTTCGTGTGCTTCTGCTTGGTAGTGGCGCTCATAACGGTTCTGAGGCTGGCTCTGGTTACTTTTCTTCTCATTGGGCTCGGTCTTTTTCTTATGCTGATGTCGGCTTCTTTACCACAGTTAAACTTGATTAAATAAGTCCACGTGGAACTGTTGCTAGGAGTAGTTGGTTAATTAATTTGTTTTCTGTTTTTGTATTTCTCGATATTACTCCTGCAACAGTTTATTATAATAATATTAAAGGTTATATTTCTTAAGATGATTGACATTTAGATACAGTGCTTCTGCTTAGTAGTAACGCTAATAACAGTTCTAAAGCTAGCTCTAGTAACTTTAATTCTAATTGAGTTCAGTCAGATTCTCATGCTGAGGTATTCATCTTTGTGCAAATAATCTTAAAAGAGATTTAAGAAAATATCCTGCTAAAACTAAATATTGTCTTAAATAAGTATTTTAGAATTAATTTTATTAGAAATGGTAAAGCTTATTATGCTGATAGTAGAGATAAAACTCTATTTTATTCTATACATAGACTTAATCATTTTCCTATTAATTTTAAAATTACTAAATATGATTGGCGTATTTATACTAAAAATAGAAAAGAAAATATTAAACCTCAAATATAATATATTATGGCTAAAAATAAACTTAAAGATGATATTATTAGAACTATATGCTGTTTAAATAGTGATATATCTAATAAAGATAGAAACTTATTAATTGAATTATTAAATTCTATTGTTGATTATACTAATAATACTGAACTTGAACAAAAAGTTAAAGTTATAGAACAAAAGCATAATGAATTAGTTGATACAGTTAATGAACTTAAAGCTAAAGTTGAAACATATTCTGATAAGATTAATGAGCTTGAAGAAAGAGCTCATCAATTAGAAAACGCAAGTCAATCTTAACATGGCTAGTCTTAATCAATTAGTTAGTGAATTTGCTCATGCTGTTGGCAATCCTAATAGTATTCCTCTTAGACGTAATCTTCGATATGCTATTCTTCATGGTCGTAATGAACTAATTCGTAAAAGTTATGAAAATCATAAATATGTTGATAAAGGTATTCAGCAACGTATTCGTGTTTCTATTATTAATGTTCCTGATGGTGACTTATATAATAGTCAAACTCTTGGACTTCCTGCAATTAAACGTACTAAACAAGAAGTTCCAAAACCAGTTAGACTTATTAATAACTTACCTTTCCAATCAATTAGAACTACCGGACATACTGGGATAGAAATACCATTTGCAAAAGAAGCTAGTGCTAAGTTTTATCATTATCTTGCAGGTATGTGTAATCTTCCTGTTTATGATTATATTAATGGTTATATTTATTTCTTTAGTAATAATAAAGATTGGTTTCAAAATATAAGTTCTATTATTATTGAATCTCCATTTGAAATTCCTTATCTTGTTCCTACCGAAACTGTTGAAAAAGCTAAAGATGTAAATTATGACCCTATTGATGATGAAGCTAAATACGATGATGATGAATTTCTTATTCCTGAAGATATGATTGGAGCTCTTAAAGAGATTGTATTTAAACGTAATCTTATTGAAGTTCCTCGTCAAACAAATGAAACTCCTATTGATAATTTTGTAACTAGATAAATTATGATTAAAGATATAGATATTAGTCATTATTATAAAAAGTTTATCGAAACTTCTAATGACGATATGGCAAAATATAATAAAGAACTTGAACTTATAAATAAGATGAAAGCTGATTGTCGTGCTTATATTAAAAGTAAAAATCAAGTTATTAAAGATGATTTAAAAATTAATCTTAATGAATATGGGTTTCAATTTCTTAATGATAATGTTGAATTAATTAATAAGTTAGAACAATTAATTAATAATCAACTTAGTTATACAGTTGGAGAAAAACGTATTGTTCTTCTCCAACTTTTGCGTTATTGTAATTTAGCTAAAAAAGCAAATGATTATATTGTTGCTCTTAAACTTGCTACAAGACGTTCTGAATTAAGTCTTTCTGATTATAAAAAGTACATTCATAGGTATTATAGTTATGGTGTTCATAAATGTGTTCTTGAAGGCTATGCTTATCATTTTAAATATGAGATTGGTGATTTAGTTATTAATTTCTGGAGATATAGAGATAAACCTAGAGATACTTATGTTGATTGGAACGCTACTAGACTTAAGAAACAAGAAATTATTAATGCAGGTCTTAAACCTTATGATAAAGAAGAAGCAGAAATATATAAAATTCGTGGACTTAAGTATGATGGTATTCCTTATGTAGTTTATAAAACTAATAAAGAGTTTTATGAAATACAACTTATTAATAATGGAACTCATAGTTATAGTGCTATTAAATTTAAATATGCTAATTATATTAATAGAGAACTTAGAGGTAAAGATGCTAAACAACTTAATTCTGAATGTAAAACTGTTGATGATATTTTTAATCTTAAATTAGGATTAAGAAGTAAACTTCTTGTTTATCTTGAACGAGAACCTAATGCTCCATTTAAATATATTAGAAATGTTAATCAACAAAAGTATGAACGTGGAGCACATAATAATGGTAATAAAACTAGATATAAAAACTAATATTATGGCAAATAATAAAACGATTACGATAGAACATATAATTGGTAAACTTGATAATGATTTCAATCCTGATGGAAGTGATTGGATTCCTAGAGTTCCTGCTTGGTGTGTTGATGCTATGAATGAACTTAAAGTTCTTCGTAAAGTTGATAAGAAAATGAAACTAACCGTCATTAATAAGATAGCCAAAAGTAAATGTTGTCTTATTGATGACGGTCTTAAAGTATATGATAGTAATGGTTGTGAAGTACCTAGAGCTGATGGTAGTAAATATAGATGTAGTGATACTGAATTTGCTCCATCCTCTACGGGGGGTCAAGCGGAGGACGAAAGTCCGGAGCGTGCTACTAATAAAGACTATCTTGGTATGCCAGATGATTGTTGTCCTAATGGTTCTAGAACTAGAGAAGTTATTGATACTGGTAAAGTAGGATGTAATCCTGTTGTTTATACAGTTCATAATAATACTGAATGCCCAAGATGTCAGCATGAAGTTCATTCTCATTGTCAGACCCCCCGTGGAGGATATGATAAGTCAAATCATAATTATATTCTTATTGGAGGTAATACTATTGAACTTAATTTTAATGATACTTGTATAACAGTTGTTTATAAAGATATTGAAACTCAATATAGTGATAATTATCATTGTGAAGTTCCTGTGATACCTGCTAATGGTAAATTAATTCAAGGTCTTACTTATTATTGTATGGCTCGTATGCTTATGAGAGGATATAAACATCCTGTGTTTAATCTTTCTGCTAGTCAATATGGAACTAATCCTTTATATCTATGGGAAAATATGAAGAAAGATATTAAGACTAGTATTTTATTAGATGAACAAAGTGATGATGATAGTGGTTGGAATGAGTTCTTTTATAACTTTACTTTTCCTAAATAATTATGAATATACAAAAGAAACTTAGTCTTAATAAACATCCGGGTGATTGTGTACCTTATTCATTAGTTGCTGCTAAAAATATTAAGATAAGTAATGATGATAGGATGATTGTTAATGAAGAAGGACTTGAAGATTGTAGTATAATTGCTAATAGTATTCATGAAGACGGTATTAATAATTTTAAAATAGTTGGTGTTATTCCAACTAGTACTGAACTTATTTTATTTGTTATTAATGTAGATAATAATGAATCTTATATTTATAGATATAATGAAGAATCTTCTAGTTGTTATAGAGTAAATAGTAATTGGAAATATAATGGTGGTAAGATTAAAGGAACATATACATATAATGTTAAAAATCATCTTATAATTGCTGTTGCTGAAAGCGATGCCTCTATTGATGTTCCTCTTAAAACTATTAATATTGATTTAGATTCTGACCGTCCTGATTCTGAAATGTCTATTATTCCTCAAGTAACTTTACCCACAGTTAGTAATTTAAATTATGTTAGTGGAGCTGCTTATAAAGGATTTTATTTTATGTTTATTAGATATAAAATAGATAAGACTAATTATACTAAATGGTATAGTATTGGATTTCCTATTTTTAATGATGTTATAATTCCACAAGTTATTAATAAAGTTTGTTTTCGTAAAGAGTTTGTTTATGATCCTAAAGATGACCCTAATGGATATTGCTATGGAAATAGTGATTCTTTTAGTGATTCTAAAGATATATGTAATCAAACTTTTGAAGTAAGTATTAGTGGAGGTCGTTCTGGTCTTTATCAACTTGGTTTTATTGTATGTAAAAAAGATAGTACTCAAGCGTTTAGAACTGATGATTTAAATAGTAATATTTTTAAGTTTAGTAGAGATGTACTTGTAGAATATAATATAGCAGATTTAACTACTGATTATTATAATTATTATAATGTTGGTAATATTATTAATTATAAAAATAGAGTATACATTGCTAATTATGATGAAAAAAGTGATAATGATAATAGAACTTTGAGTGATGGTAAAACATTAGAAGAATCTGTTAATGATATTGTTATTAAACTTAGAAATAAATCTGTTAATGCTTATTATAACAGTTATAATGTTGTACATGCAGTTAGTGAAAAAGGACCTTATTTTAAAATGGCTAGTCTTGGATTTACTGGAACTGCAGATTATGGAATAGCTGATTATACTAAACTATTTAATAATAATCAATATCCTTTTCGTACTTTTAAAACTTTTCTTAATGAAACTGTTATTCAAGGTATTGCTGCTCATGAATATTTAAAAGTTAATTATAATACTGTAATAAAAGTAGGTTCTAAAGGCGGAGCTAATATTAAAGAATATTTAGCATGTAATTGTTTTATTATTCCTACTAGTTATAAGTATGAAAATAATATATCTAGTTATAGTTTACCTAGTACAGTTAAAATAGCTTGTTATGTTTATAATGGTGTTGGATTTACAGAAGATGCTGTATTTACTAGCGGAGTTATAATATTTGGAACTGCTCAATTTGATATTGATAATTGTAAAATGAGAATTACTCATAGTGTAATTGATCCTTCTTATGATTTTAATGAACGTAAAAAGAATGATACTCTTATTCCTGGAGAAGTATATAATTTCTTTATTCATTTTGTTGATAAGTATGGTGATGCTAGTAGAGGATATAAATTATCTAATAAAGATAAATATATAAATGATGTTATAAATGATAATTCTCATTGTACTATAATAACTGTTGATTGGATTAATGGTACTGCTGGTAATATTCCATATTGGGTTGTTATTAGTGGAACTATTCCAATATCTAGTATTAGTTCTAATGTTAAAAGATATATTGCTAATCATAAAATTGTAGTTTATACTGCTGAACCAATAAATAATCCTACTACTAATATATTACTTAATAGCTCTGGTGAACTTGAAGCTAGTAATAAAGATGAACTATATACTCTTATTTCTAATTATTTTATTGATTATCAAGATAAAGATAAATATAACGATTTATATGTTTATCAAGTTATAAATAGTGGTAGCTATACTCCAACTAGTAATCAAATTATTTATGGCAATTATGATAATGAAGCTAAATTTGGTTATTATGAAAATATTAATGGTGATGAACTATTTAGAATACCAGATTTAATATTTAAGTCTGAATCTATTGGTGGAGAACATACTAGAGGTTTTGTATATAATATGAATGATACCTTTAATAAATTCTATATTAATGTTAATATTGATAATAATCTTTGGAATAAAATAAAAGAATTAGGTTATGTTGGTTGGTTTGTTAGTTATGAAAAAGTAGAACCTATTACTAGATATACAGGATTATTAACTAAAAAAGATTTTGCTAATATAGCTAGTAATGTTACATGGCAAGAATCTAATTATGCTGCTAAGCCAGGTTTTGTTTCTAATAATTATACTAGTGATAAATGTTATCTATATAGTGGTAGATTTGACATTGATGATACTATTAAATATGATTTTAATATAATTCGTATTGATGGTAAATGTACATTTGAACCGTTTAGAGAAAAACATGATGTTGTTGATATGGTAGTTAATACTACTTATCCTTATAGTTATAATATGCCAGTTATAGGTGTAATTAGCAGAAATGAATATAAACCTATTAATAATTATAAACTAGTAGTAGCTGATAGTATCGCAGATGATAGAGCTGGAAAAGGAACTGCTCTTGAAATGGACGATTATAAGGAATTACTACTTGATGCTGAAACTATGTTTCTTGCTACTGTTCTTAATTGTACTAGAAATATTTATATTAATAAAGAAAAAGAACTTATAAGACTTAATGATGTTCGTTATTCTAGTGGAACATATTCTATTGAACATGGATATAATGGTAGAATGACATATGATGGAGTATTAGTATATAATGATAATAGAGTTATTATGAATGAAGGAGATTATAGATTATATTCACCTAATAATACTCCTTATTATTATATTGATGGTACACATCCTTGTTGGTTTGATAAACCTTTTGTTGAATATATTCAATTTCCTCTTTATAGCGATAAGTTCTTTGAAAGTAAACGTTTTAATAATGAACCTAGTAAAATAGCTTTTAGTATTAAAGAAGAAACTGATAAGAAAAGTGTTGCTTTTGGTACATTTGTAGAACCTAAAAATAGTGTTGATTTATTTAAAGACCCTATTGGAAATGTTGACCAATATGTTCCTAAATTGTTAACTCAATATCGTAATGACATTATTAATATTACTCGTTTTGATAAAACTATAAGACGTAGCAATGTTATTCAAGATGAAAGTGAAGTTAATGCTTGGAGAATATTTCCTATTGAAGGTTATAAAAATATTACTGAAAATAAAGGAAGTATAACTAATTTAGTTGGAATTGGATATTATCTATTAGTTCATACTCAACATAGTATGTTTATGTTTGATATAAGTGCTGCACTTAAAACTAGAGATGAAAATGTTCAATTATATCAACCTGATGCTTTTGAAGTTGATTATAAAGAAGTCTTTACTAGCGATAAAGGTTATGGTGGACTGCAAGATGATTTAGCATATATAGTTGGAGAATTTGGTTATATTTTTTATAATGATGATTTTCATACTCTTTATCAATTTGATGATGGTCAACTTAAAATAATGGATGAAGATATTAAACTATGGCTAGATAAATATCATCCTAATAAAGTTAGATTTGCTCATGATAAATTTAATAATCGTATTCTAATTAAGTTTGATTATACTTATGATAATATTAATCCTAATACTAAAGAATCTATTATAGAATCGCATAATGAAGTCATTAGTTTTAATTATAAAGTAGGTAGTTTTATTAGTTTACATGATTATTATTTTAATAATGCTTGGTCTACTAAAACTAAATGTTATTTTCAAACTGAACATAACGATGATAGACTTAACTGTCCTCTTCATATATTTACTAATGAATATAATTATGGCAGGTTCAATACTCATATGGGTGATGATAGTAGAAGTCTATATTTAGTATCTAAACAAGAAGTTGGTGATGAGCTTATATTAGTTCATAATAGTTATATTGATATTATAGTTAATGAATCTTATGAACTTATTAAATTTCTTGAATTTATTAAATATAAAGTGCGTAAGATATATATTCCTATCTATAGTGATAATATTAATAATCCTGTTGATTTAAGAGAACATCCTTATGCTGGAGATATACTTCGTATATTTAATGAAGATAATGATACTGATGATATAGATATTAATATTGATAAACTTAATGAATTTAATAAGTATAAAAAACCTTGGTATGAACTAACTCAATATAATTTTAATTATTTCCGTAATGCTATTAAAGAACATCCTACTGTTATAAGCGATAAACTTCGTAGAGTATATGGTAATTATTTTGTAGTTCGTTTTATATTTAATAATTCAGATAATAAGCGCATTGAATTTGAAAGTCTTGAATGTGCTCAAACTCAATTTAGAAAATTATGATACAGTATAGAGATAGACAAAGACAAAAAGCTTTTATTGGTGCTATTATTGGTGCAGCTGCTAGTATTGCTGGTGGTATAATTAAAGGTAATAAACAAAAGAAAGCTCAAGAAAAAGCCCAAGCTGAAGCTCAAGCTGCACAAGACCATAAAGATGCTTTACAAAATGCTCAAGCTTTAACTAGTGCTTATGCTAATCAAGATTATGTTGGTCAATATAATGATAAACTTACTCTTAAATGTGGTGGTAGAGTTCGACGTAAAGCTGGTTTCGGTACTGAATTTGCTGATGCTCTTCCCGGTTTAGGTAGTCTTGCTAGTTCTATTACAGGAGTTCAAGGACTTGGTGAATTAGGTACTGCAATAGGTCAAGGTATTTCTGCTAATCAACAAATTAATGAAAATAAACGTATTGCTCAAGAAGCTGAACAACGTAAACAACTTCAAGCTGGTCAGCAACAACTTAATATTACTTCTGATAAAATGACTAATCCAATGACTATGTATCAACGTTCTAGTTTTATTAATAAATATAAATGTGGTGGACGTAGAAAAGCGTGGATTGGTGCTGCTATTGGTGCTGCTGGAAGTTTAATTGGTGGTATGTTTGGAAGTAAAGGACAACAACCAATTCAAGTTAAACAAGCTGACCAAGCTAGTTATAGTGCTCCTAAAACTGGTCTTGAACGTCCTGAATGGATTACTAATGGTAATGTTCAACAACCTGTTATGCCTCAATCAGTATATCGAGATAGGCTAAATGTATATCGCTGTGGCGGTCATAAACGCTAGTCTTTTGCTCTCTGTTGAATTATTATATATAGGTATGAACTATTAATCGACTGATAGGCTATCATTCAGCAGAGAGCCTTAAAATCAATCAAATTACAATTTCTCATTATATTATATAAAATGCCTAGAAAAGATAAAGTTATTCATATAAGTAATTTACCTAGTACATTTAGAGGTAATGTTACTCGTAATGGAAGATTTATTCAAAATGGTATTCCTCCACTCGGTGGAGCTTATGATAAAGTTGCTAAATCTACTGGTTTAATAAGACTTGGTAATGAATTTCTCTATAATGGTATAAACAATTTGGTGTCTAAAGATAATAGAGAAAAATTAATGAATAATACTGCTGGTAGACTTATTAATTATGTTAAAGATTTTAATAAAGAATCTCTTCCTAGTGATGATGAACTTGGACCAACATTTCCATTTAATATTATTCAAACTCCTAGAAGTAATGGAAAAAATCTTCCTCAAAAGCAATATGCTGTTGGTGGTAAAATACCAAATGTAGTTGCTGGTGGTATTGCTCAACCTCTTGGTAATAATTTCTTTTATATGAACGGAAGAAAACATAGTCAAGGTGGTATTGATATTGGTCCTAGTGATAAAACTGGTATTGAAGTAGAAGACGGTGAAGTTGTTGAAACTAATGGTAATGAACTTAAAGTTTATTCTGCACAGCCTATACTTAATGGTGTTAGTCCGGCTAAATTAGTTACGGATGGAGCTAATCCTAATAAAGTATTTAAAGCTCAAGAAGATTTTAAAGATAGAAATGGTATTAATGATGATGGTACTAAAGCTAAATATGGTAAAGAAAAACATATAGTTAAAAATGATAATACTAGAGTAACTCCAATAATAGAATCTCCTAGAAATAGTGGTATTAAACAAGGAGATTTTATTTATTATCCAGAAACTTATCGAATAGCTAATAATACTTTAGAAAAAGTTCCTGCTAGAAGAGAAGTTGATATGACTCCTCTTGAACAAGTTAATCCTGAATTTGATATACTATTAGGTGGAGCTGGAATTTTAAGAGGTGTTGATAAAGCTACTAAAGTTGCTATTGCTTTAGATAAAAATATTTCTAAAGTAGGTCAAAAAGCTATTACTAAAAGTAGAGATGCTTTAGGTTATTATTCTATTTCTCCTAATATTCGTTATAATTTATCTATTAATAATGGTAGAAAGGCTCTTGGAGTTAAGTCTACTAAACTTCTCGAATCTCCTCGAAAACAATTAACTTCTAATATTGGCAAATATAAAGATTTTGTTAATATATTAGATAGTGATGGAAAAGTTATTGATATTCCTGATATTCTGCAAACTAATATTGATGATACAAAAGCTTTTCTTAAAACTTTTAATAAATGGAATGCTCGTTATGGTTATGAACCTATTCCTTTATCTGCTGCAAAGAATCCTAAACAAGCTGATAAACTTATTAAAGATAGATTATTAGAACATAATACTTTTATTAGAGGTGTACACGAAACAGGTAATGAAGAAAATATAAATAATATACTTAGAAGAAATGGTATTGAGCCTACTGCTGAAAATAGAGCTAAATATTATGCTTCAACTTATGCTCCAGATACAGGAGCTGGTAGATCTGGATTTAATTCTTCATATAAAGGAGAAGGTACTATTTATTCTTCTAATAGTTTAAATACAGGTATCGGATATGCAAAAGCTAAATATCGTAATGAAAAAGATGGATTTGTAGTATCTGTTAGACGCCCTATTAAATTTGAAGGTAATAGAGAAAATTGGGTTAAAAATGCTGATTTTGCTTTTGATAATTCTGAACAAAGTAAACTTTATACTGATTATGAACTTCCATATTTGCTTAGATATGGTAAAAGTGCTAGAACAGAATTAAGTAAAAATAAAAATAAAAATATTCCTTATAAAGATATTGTTTCTAAAGTTAATAAAGAATATTCTGAATTTTATAAATATGATGAATCTATTGCGAATGATATAAAAGAATTTATTAATGACCCTAATATAAAATATAAACCTAGTTATAGTGTAACAGGTAATCCTAAAAATGATTATATTAATTATGTTATAGGTAATGAAATTAGTAATTTACCTAAATATAATCCTTTTACACATAAAGTTCGTGAATATGCTTATGATATTTTAGAAAAGAAAGGTATTGATGTTGATAGTCCGGGTATTGGATTAACTTTTGGTGATAAAAATTTTAAAGTAGTTAATTATAATAATGATATTTTTGGCAATGATGTAGTATATCAATTACCTGAACAAGAAGTTAAAGATATATATTATAAAGATATTAATAATCAACTTGGTAAACTAATTTCTAATAATTATAGAAAATATATTGAAAAACAAT
>ULUI01082245.1_pt1 | contig 19865 bp, 15 predicted proteins | sample 1958371 | NCBI WGS metagenome assembly ULUI01 (sample SAMEA4835756, study PRJEB28245) | human gut metagenome | biome: gut microbiome; material: fecal sample | place: Denmark | collected 2008
TATTCTGGAATTTGTTTCTGTGATTCTGGAATTTGTTTCTGTGATTCTGAAATGAGGTCTTCGTGGCCTAGTTCTTTCAATCGTTCACTCGTGATGCTTTCAATGTGTTTGCATACACCGTTAAAATTGAAGAAGATATCAGCTTCAGAGTACCTGAGAACACCGTTGCTCTGAAGTTCGCTTTTCCGCTGATTCCACTTTTCGTATGACAGGCCCAAATCGGAATGCCGGCTTTTGTTCTCTACTTCTATGATGAGTTTTGCTTTAGAGCAGTAGAAGTCAGCAATATAATTTCCAATCACAAATTTCCTTCTGAAGCGGGGCTGATGCTTCCTGAGGAACCTGAACCAAAGATTCGATTCCATACCTGTCATTGTTTTCCTCTGCGCCTTGGCACGTTCTTTCATTTCTCTGTTGAGGGGCGTAAAGTCAGCCATAATTTTCTCCTTTCTAACATTTAAATTTTTTCCGGATACTCTTCCTTATTTATACTATATTAATTACATAGTACGCAATATACTTTTTACAAAAAAGGAGCAGCCCTTTTCAGAACTGCTCTTTCTAATTCCTATTCAATTATTTGTTTGCAGATTTCTCACTTCTAAGGAGGATGACCTGGTTCTTCCCTGCGCCTTTTGCGGTGTAGAGGGCGCTGTCCATTCTTCTGTAGAAGCTTTCGAGTGTTTCTCCCTTCGTAGGAGGTGGTGACACCGAAGCTTGCAGTGACGGCTTTGCCGTCTGGCAGGATGTCTGCTTCTGCGAAGTTTCTTCTCATGCGGTCAGCTACTTTCTCGGACTGGTCGATGTCCGTGTCCGGCAGGAGAATGACGAATTCGTCGCCGCCCCAGCGGCCGGCATAATCGGTCGGGCGGACGCCGCTTTTCATGATGTCGGCAAGGCGGATGAGTACATCGTCGCCGACGCTGTGTCCATAGGTGTCGTTGATATGCTTGAAGGAGTCGATATCAATCATGATGGCTGAGAATGTGTGGTGCGTCTTGTTGGTGTCTTCTATGAGGTGGCGGAGGACCCACTCGATGCGGCCTCTGTTCAAAAGGTCCGTCAGGCTGTCGTGGCCGGCTACGAAGGCGAGCTTCTGGTAGGCGTCGGACAGTTCCTTGGATGTGACGGTGATGAAGGAGGCAAGGCACTGAACGGTAGAGAGGGAGTCATCGAGGTTCAGTGCCGGGTCGTTTTCCATATGCGACGGGTCACCGGTGATGTCTGCGATGGTTCTCTTATGGTCTTTCGTTTCTTCACGGAAGGCAGCGGAAACAAGGTTCATGTTCATTGTGTAAACGTGGCCTTCGATGCGGTCGATTTCACCTCTGGTGTAACCACCGGCAGCAGGCGTGATTCTTTCGTAGGCGCTCAGGATCTGGTTGACGTCGTCTTTCAGTTAGTATCTTCTGACGACGCAGGAGAAGAGGAGCATGCCCTGCGGTCCGAAGTCGCGGATGCGGCCTAAGACTCTGCGGCTGCCATTGATGATTTCATTCGGGTCGCCGTATGCCATGCGGAGCTTGTCTCCAACGTGGAGGGCGATGTTGAATACGAGGGAGCCGTCTTTGCGGCAGCTCATCGGAAGGCGGGCGAGTTCGACACCGTCTTTTTCGACGACGAGCGGGAAACTCAGTGTCTTCTTGTCGAAGTCGACGGAAGGGTCGATTTTCAGATATTTCTCATAGAAGTTGACGGCAATATGGTCGAGTTCCTTGATGACCATATTGCCGTCCATGGCGGTAATCGTGACCTGACGGCCCAGCGGCTGCCAGCCGAGTACCGAACGGGTGAGGACTTTGACGGTGCCTCTGAAGAGCATGATGACGAATCCTTCATTCATGATGGCTTCTTTATCAAAGATATAGGATGGCTGATTGAGATCATCCGTGTCTGCGCCGCCGCCGAAGATTGCAACGGATGGCGGGAGCGCTGAAATAGCGTCCAGGAAGGGCTCTACATTGCCCGTGAGCTGGGTTTCCAGGATTTCCACTGCGCGAAGATCCTTCATGTTTCTGCAGACTTCAAAGCACTTCTCAGCCGCATCTTTGATGCTCATGTCTTTCATATTATAGTGCAGCACTTCGACAGGACTTTCGTCAAAGGCCATGAATGAAAGGATGGTCTTTCCCGTATTCATTTGTCCGTCTTCTATGCCGCCTGCGGTCGTGAGCCCTGCGATAGCAGCTCTTGGAAATGCTTTTGAGAGCCCATCTGTCATTGCCTGGATCAGCGCGGGATCATTCCAGTGTGTGAAAATCGAGATGGAAAGATAGGGTGCAGGAGTTGGGTGAGCTTCCTGGAATGCTTTGATGCATCCGGAAAGTTCAGCAATGTCCTGCAGAGTATACGTGTTTCGATACAAAGCCAATCATTTCCTTTCATGATACTGTGCTCGGTTTTCATTGAAAGCTAAAGCTTCATTGAACTATATACCGATTTGGGAATACTTGATTATTTTCTTGAACATATATATAACTTTATATTTAGTTTATAATAATAATCACGCTTACACATTATAGCACTGGAAAAAAGTGTTTTCAAATGAATCCTTTGAATATTTAAATGTCTTTCTTACCACATGCGGCGGGCATTTTGTTTCGTAAAATCCTATTCTTTTTGAGATTTCTGCCCACCTCGCTTTCATAGAAACATGTTGATATCTACTTATATTGTAGTACTTTTACAAAAACAAATAAAGAAGATTATTATAAACTATGCAACCGATTCGCAATAAGTGGCCATAAAGGATGCCCTGCTGCCTATCATGCAGGGAAAACGTAAAAATACGGGCGATAATAGCCGCTCTCACCGTAGCGGAGGGTAGCTGCGAAACCGGTGAAAATATCCTTTCGTACGAGCAAAGCGAGGTTTAGCTGTCCCCGTTAGGGGAAAGTGGCGCGAATGCGCCGAAAGGGGTTCATTTTGCTAATCGCAGCTCGGTTGTATGGTGTATAAGAAAGCGCACCACTCAAAAACCGCTGCAGAAGAATGATGGCACATTCTCCTGCAGCGGTTTCCTTTTTTATTCTTCTTCTTTGAATGGATTGATTGTCCTTATGATCCAGCGTTCTCCGCCGGTGAATTTGCTGTTGTGTTTTCTTGCAGCGTCTTCACTTCTCTTGGAAAGATCCTTGACGGCTTCTTCGAGGGAGTGGATGGTTTTCACGGCTGTATCAGAGCGCATGTCTTCTCCGCATACGGGGCAGACGGGCGGGTGGATGAAGGAGGTGTTCACGCGGGATTTGCAGTGCGGGCAAGTGATGAAGTCTGCGCTGAATTTCTTCTCGTTCTGCTCCTTGGAGTAGGAAGCGAGGCGTTCCTGCTTTTCCTTCAGCCTTCTTTCGAGGGAAATCATCTGCGGGGATGGTTCGATGCCGATCTTGTACTTGACGGCGTAGGTGGTCGGTATGGTTTTCAGGTATTCTTTCGCCTGGCGCTTCGTGTTGAAGACTTTTTCCTTGAAGGTGAGTCCTTTGAAGACGCGGTTGGCTTCTCGTTTCGTGAAGCCTTCCTCGACCATGGAGGATTTCATGGCGTCCTTGATCTCGGCTGACGGGTGGGTGATGTCGAATTCCCAGTATTTGTCAGCCCAGAGGGAGGAGGCTTTTGTTTCTCCTTCAGGCGCTGCTGTTTCTTCCTCGGGCTCTGGTGCGGGCGCGGGGATGGATTTCTTTGTCCTGCGCGGCTTGGGCGATTCGCCTTCTGCCTTCTTGCTGCGGGACTTTTTCGGTTTCGCAGGGCCCGCTTCAAATGAAAACAGGTCCGTTTCAGTAAAGTTCGGATCTTTGGACATGTTTAAACTCCTCCGGTAAATAGTTTTGGCTCTATCATACCATGGATATCAAGTATGGTACAGGCGTTCCATGAAATTTTAGCAGAATTTTACAGATTTCCTGAGAAAAAGCAAGAAATCTCCCGAAAAAGACGATGGAGCCTTATAGTCCGTTTTCTTTTTTTACCGGATGGTTTATAATGTAAAAGTAACTTCATAGAAATGGACAAGGGTGTCCGCGGCATTGTATTTGCCGCGGCCTTTTTTGCGTCCGGAGGCGGGAAAATCCGCAGTTTTCGTTGAAGCGGCGGTTTTCTCATGCTAAAATGAGGGAAATGCATTGACCGGGCAACCAGCTATTTAGGAGGAGGATGTAAGTATGTACAGTATTGCTGCACCACATGCAAAAGGAAAGAGCGCAGAAGACAACATTTTTGCTGCTAACAACAGAGCGATCGCACTGGCTAAGGAAATCGGCGTGGAAAACGTCACCAATGCCACAGTAGGATCCATTCTTGATGAAGACGGAAGCCTCGTCGTTCTTGATGTCGTCAAGCAGGAACTGAAGAACCTGACACCGCCGGAATTCTGCGCATATGCTCCGATCAAGGGCTATGATGAATTCCTGAAGGATTGTATCGATCAGTGCTTCGGCAAGTCCCGTCCGGAAGGATACATCGATGCCTGCGCAACACCTGGCGGCACCGGCGTCCTGCACCATGTCGTGCACAATTATTCCGAACCAGGCGATGAAGTGCTCATTACTGACTGGCACTGGGGCGCTTATGACAGCCTGATCGACGACAACAACCGCAAGGTCCGCACATTCTCCTTCCTGACAAGCGACGGCCATTTCAATGCCGCTTCCTTCAAGGAAAATGTAGAAGATATCCTGAAGAAACAGGACAATATCGTCATTATTCTGAACGGCATTGCCAACAACCCGACCGGCTACTGCATGTCCGTGGCTGAATGGCAGTCTGCTGTCGATGTCCTCAAGGAAGCAACCAAGGATGAAACAAAGAATGCCATCCTGATTGCTGACGTTGCATACCTCGACTACAGCGGCGAAAAGGAAGAATGCCGTGAATTCTTCAAGGTATTCGGCGGACTCCCGAAGAACATCCTCGTCGTTTGTGCATACACCCTTTCCAAGGGCTTCACGATGTACGGCCAGCGCATGGGCGCTATGATCGGCATTTCCTCTGACAAAGACGTCATCAAGGAATACGTCGATATCAACCAGTACAGCAGCCGTGCTACATGGTCCAACTGCAACAGTGCAGCTCAGCATGCAATGATCCGCATCTGCCAGGATCCGGAAAAGATCAAACAGCTCGACGCTGAAAGAGCCAAGTACTACAAGCTCATCCAGGAAAGAGCCGCTATTTTCGTAGAAGAAGCACAGAAAGAAGGAGTGAGGTTCGTTCCTTACATCTCCGGTTTCTTCATCACGATTCCTGTCACCAATTCCCAGGCTGTCTGCGACATCCTTGAAAAGGATCATGTATTCATGGTTCCGCTGAAGAAGGGCATCCGCCTTGCCGTATGCTCCGTTTCCAAGAAAAAGATGCACGGCCTGGCTCACAAGCTCGCTCTGGCTATCAAAGAAGCTGGCGCACAGCAGTAATCTGAAGGGCTTTCTGGAGCCCTGTAAATAAAAAAATGAGGGGTGAAGCTATTGGAAAACTTATTTGCAGCTCTGAATGCAGTACTCAGCTTCGTCACTCCGGTTTCTGACTTCTTCTGGGATTTCCCGAAGATGTTCGGTTTCTGGAAGGACATCCCTGTCTTGGGGTCATTCTCCCTGGCCATCATCGTACTGGTGGGATCAGGCATTTATTTCACACTTCGCCTCGGATTCGTACAGATCCGCCAGTTCATGACGGGCGTGCGGACCCTTGCCACGAGAAGAAGCATCCACACGGGTATTTCTCCTCTGGCGGCCTTCCTCCTTTCGACGGCTATGCGCGTCGGCCCGGGCAACATGATCGGCGTCACGGGCGCGATTGCTGCCGGCGGTCCGGGAGCGCTCTTCTGGATGTGGATTTCCGCTTTCTTCGGCATGGCGACAGCCTTCACTGAAGGCACGCTCGCACAGATTTTCAAGGAAAAACGCGGCGACAACTTCGTCGGCGGCCTTCCTTTCTATGCAAGGCGCCTTTGCGGAAATAAGGCATGGGTAGGCGTGGCTCTGTCTGTTCTCTATATCTTCTACGCGCTCATGTGCCTTCCGGCGCAGGGCCTGAACGTCATCACATCCCTGGGCTCGATCGTCGGGCTCGTTGGCGGAGAGGAAATTCCGCTGCAGTCGACATTCTACTACGTCATGTCGATTCTTCTGCTTGTCTTCATCACCTTCATGGCGTTTGGCGGCATCAAGCGTATTTCCCGCTGGGCAGATATCCTTGTCCCGGTCATGGCAGTCATTTACATCGGCACGGCCATCCTTCTCATTCTCACGAACCTGGGAAGCGTTCCGTACTTCTTCCATGCCGTCTTTGCAGGCGCCTTCAAGCCGGAAGCTGTCTTCGGCGGCGTCCTCGGTACTGCACTCCTGCAGGGCGTCAAGAGAGGACTCATGTCGAACGAAGCCGGCCAGGGCACCATCACGATGGCAGCTGCTTCCGCTGAAGCGCACCATCCGTGCGAACAGGGCATCATTTCCGCTCTCGGCGTATTCCTCGATACCCACGTCATCTGCACCATGACAGGCTTCATCATCATCATGGCTCACCAGTGGGCGCTGAATCCTGAAGAATGGAAAGCGGCAGGCACCTATCCGAAATTCCTGCTCTCCATCCATGCGCTGACTCCGGATCTCCTGCAGACCTTCGTCATGGTCATGGTCTCCATCTGCTTCTGCCTCTTCGCATACACCTGCGTCATGGGCTTCGTTACCTTCTCCGAAATTTCCGGGAACCGTATTTCCAGTTCCACTTCTTTCATCACCGTTCTCCGTCTGCTCTGCGTCTTCGTCACTGCATTCGGCATTGCCTGCAGCATCGCCGGATACGACCTGTCGAACCTCTGGGCATTCTCTGACCTTGCAAACATCATCATGGTATACTGCAACGTTCCGATGCTCTACCTCGGTTTCCGCTACGTAAGAAAAGCCGCTGCCCACTATGCAAAGAACGACGGCACGCCTTTCACCTCCGAAACCATCGGCATGAAAGTCGACTACTGGGACGAAAGAAAAGACGACTAAAAATAAAGAGATGTGGAATCCGCTGTGGGTTTCACATCTTTTTTGTTGGGGAAGGCCAGCCGGGGATGAAACATTATTTCAAGAACGTATGGCGTTTTCTCTTTCTTTTGCATTTCTTTTGCAAGTTAAAGAAAGATTTATAGATAGAAATATAGAAATGTGATAAGTGAAGTGTTATAATGAACTTGAAGGGTAAGAAGACCTTTCACCAACCACTGCCGCAAAGGCAGCGAAATCGGAACACATGCGTTTTCTCCTTTCCGGATTAGATTGTATGTAGTGAATGATAGTTCATGAAACTTGTATGCTTTTTTTAGGATTTGAGTTGTCAGTTCTACTGTTAGCTGTTCCGTGTTCCGTACGAGAAAGCTCCGGGAAACCGGGGCTTTTTTGTTGCCTCTGAAAGGTGAAGATTGACAGGAAGGCGCTCTGCGTCTTATCCTTATAAGATAAACAGGAAAAGAGGGAAACCATGAAGACGATATCGATTGTGATGTTTGATGATTTTGAAACGCTTGACGCATTTGGTCCGGCAGAGGTCCTGTCCAAACTGGATGGATACGAGATCCGCTCCGTATCGCTTCTTGGCGGCATCGTGACAAACAGCCAGGGCATCATGGTCGTGACCGAGCGCATGCTCGACGTGCAGGATTCAGATATCCTCATCGTCCCGGGAGGCATGGGGACAAGAACCCTTGTCACCGACGACTGGTTCCTCTCCGGCCTCAGCGACCTTGCCTCAAAGGCGAAATGGGTGCTCTCCGTCTGCACAGGTTCTGCACTTCTGGCGGCAGCAGGCATTTTGGACGGCCGGCACGCGACGACCAATAAGAATGCCTTTGACTGGGTCAGGAACCAGGGGACAAGCGTCCTCTGGGAAAGAGAACCCCGCTGGGTCCGTGACGGCAATATCTATACCGCCGCCGGTGTCTCCGCAGGCACCGACATGGCAGTAGGCTTTGTTGCCGATCAGTTCGGGAAAGAAAAAGCAGAAGAAATCTGCAAGCAGATAGAATACCACTGGTACGACAACGCCGCCCATGATACGTTCTGAAAAGCGAATAAGAAATAAAAAAGAGGTTGTAGAAATGTGCGATCATTTCTACAACCTCTTTTTATTATTTCTTTACTGCTCTTGGTTTCCTTCCGCTCGACTTGATGAACTTCTGTATATAATAGGAAATCTCCGCATAGAGAATCGCAATCGTCAGATGGGCGAGAACAAAGGCAGGCACGTTTGGCGCGCGCATGCGCGTCCCCGTGACAGGAAGCAGGAAAATACGATTTCCCATGTGGAACCCAAACGAGAAGTAAATTCCTGCAGCGGCCAGTGCCACAGCAAGCACCTTAAGAAAAATAGAAATAGTCTTCGTATTTCCCAGGTGCAGAGCCTTCTTGAAACGCGGAAGAAGAGCGCTCCAGTGGATCCCCAGGTGCAGCCCAATTGCAACGAGCATCACATAACCGCCGATCCGGTGAATCCTGTGAACGATGAGCGGCGCATTGATATCCAGCGACAGCTTGTAAGAAATCAGCGGCGCCGTAATCATGACTGCGAGGAACGAACCTATAAGCACGACATCGATCAGAAACGTGAACCGCCTGTCCCAGTTCCACCGCCCGCGCGGAAGAGACTTATACCACTGCCTGTTCAAATAATTATGGAAAATGACGATGACAAAGAAAATCATCCCGAAGATTTCATGATGCGAACTCCCGATCTGGCGGTAATCCAGAATCGCGAGGAATAAGACAAGCATCACCGTGTCTACAATCATACGAAGCTTCATAATAAACCTCCCAAGAACCTCTTTTCTTCATTGTAGCATGCGGTAGGATACCATGTGAAATGCGAAATATGACAGAGAAACTATAGAAGAAATGTATGGAAAAGGAAATCAAAAAAGCTGCAGCGAAACAGGCAATCATTTCGCCACAGCCCTTTTTCAATTAACGCACAGGTTTTGCTGGCGCTTTACGTCCCAATTTCCTAAGATGCATCTGAATGAAGTAAGACACCGCCGCAATACCGATGACATCCACCAAATGTCCCAGCATACCGATATACACGCCGGAAGGATTCAGATTCGGACGCGTGCCCGTCGGAAGAATAAAGTAAATCGCGCCGAGAACGATCCCAAGGACCACGAGCCGGACGATTATTCCAGCTGTCGAAACATTAGCAAGATGCAGCCCGTTCACAAAACGAGGTTTCAAAATCGCCCAGTGAATCCCAAGATGCAGCCCGATCGCCGCCAGCATAAGAGCGCCGCCCGCTTTATGGATACCCTCAAGAAAATGAATATTGAAACCAAGAGAGTAGGAGCGGGAAATGAATGGAGCAGTAAGGAGAACAGCCAGGAAAGAAACAATCAAAAGCCCATCGACCGCAGCCGTATACTTCCTCTCCAGTCCCCAGGACCCTTTACTCAAAGACTTGTACCACTGCCTGTTCCAGTAATTGTGCAAAAAGACCAGAACAAAAAGCACAATGCCCAAAGTCTCATGCCAGTAATTTCCAAGCGGCTTGTACCCAACCACGATCAGAAATACAAACAGCATTGTCATATCCAAAATAAACCGCTTCTTCATCCCGCTCGCCTCCTTGCAAAATCTGTATTGATTCTTTTCTATATTTTAGCATGAACAAACGCTGAATTGTGACAGTTAAACAAAATTTTATCTTTGACATGAGGGAGAGGAAATGCCTGGCATAAAAGTTTTTTATAGTATATTCCTATGACAAAGCGTGACATGTTTATCTGTTATAATAAAAACAACTTATTAAAAATCCGTAAATAAAAAATATAGAGATGAATCATTTTTCGAAGAGGAACTGCGATGAAAGAGATTCTGAAGAAATCGAATTACAAAGCGATTCTGCATTCTAAACGTGCCAATATTTATTATCTTGAGAAATGCCGAGTCATGCAGAAGGATGGACGTGTCGTCTACTTGACTGAAAGCAGCGATGAAAATTTATTCTGGAATATTCCTGTTGCCAATACGACGGTCATTCTTTTGGGGAGCGGCACATCCTTGACCCAGGCAGCTGTTCGGGTGCTTGCTTCTGCAGGTGTCATGATCGGATTTTGCGGGGGCGGTGGTACGCCTCTTTTTGCCGGTACGGATATTGAATGGATGATGCCGCAGAGCGAATATCGTCCGACGGAGTACATGCAGGGGTGGATTTCGTTCTGGATGAATAAAGAAAGACGCCTCGAAACGGCTAGAGACTTCCAAAGAGCCAGATGTGATTTTCTTGAAAAAACATGGGGGAAAGATAGGGATCTGCATGAGGAAAATTTCAATGCGGACGATCCTGAAATCGAAAGAGCATTGGCGGTTTATAGAGGTAAGATAGACAGTGCAAAAGACGTGACGGAATTGTTACTGTCAGAAGCAAAATTCACCAAATCCCTCTATAAATATGCAGCTAAGAGAACCAGACTTCCGGATTTTACCAGGAATCATGACGGTGATGATGAAGCGAACATCTTCCTGAATCATGGAAACTACCTCGCCTATGGTTTGGCAGCTTGTACTCTCTGGGTATTGGGAATTCCGCATGGGTTTGCGGTCATGCACGGTAAAACAAGGCGCGGCGCGCTTGTCTTTGATGTGGCGGACCTGATCAAAGACTCAATTATTCTGCCTTGGAGTTTTATTTCAGCAGCCAGAGGCGATGATGACAAGCATTTCCGTATGACGTGTTTGAATAAATTGACAGAACATAAAGCACTGGATTACATGTTTGAAATCGTCCAACGCAGTAGTTTGAAATATGGGCCGGGTGATTTCCTATGATGGTATTATTGATCAGCCGAAGCACCGGTAAGTCACAGAAAACGGTCCGTACGATCTTGGACAGCTTTGCGGAAAGAATTGGGGATGACGCCTGGCGCACGGTCATAACTTCGGACGGTCTGGAAGCAGTGCGGACTGCGCTTCGGAGAAATGCTACAAAAAATACGGCGGTTTCTTGTCATTGGATCAGGTCGAGGGCAAGAAGCGATCTGCTCTGGATTGTCGGTGACAGAAGCCAGTTCAATGATGCAGGCGCTGTACCTGTTAATACGACGAAAAAGAAAATCATCCATTCTGAATGGGAAAACGACTGGCAGTACCTGCCGATTATTAAAGAGCTGGCCGGTCTGGCGGGACTTTTTCACGATTGGGGCAAAGCATCGGATTTCTTTCAAAAGAAGCTGCGCTCAGGAACGAAAGAGCGGGATCCGTTCCGTCACGAATGGATGAGCTGCAAGATGATTGAAGCATGCGTAGAAGCATCAGGCGATTTTGAAGATGATACACCTTGGCTCAAGAAATTCGCTGATGGCACATTTGAAGAAGAAATCGTTTTAAATATCTTGAAAAATGAAGCTAAAGCGGGGAAATCAGATGTAACGAAGTTAAAAAAGCTTCCGCCTGCCGCGGAATGTCTCACGTGGCTGATTCTTTCACATCATAAACTTCCGGATTTAAATAAGGATGACCGGCGCGCTTATGAAGATGAAAAACGAGAAACTTTTTATGAAATGATGAAAAGTTTGAAATCATCATGGGGATACGAAAATGATGATCCGGATTTTGTAGAGAAGCGGCAGGAATGTTTCCGCTTTTCTCATGGGATACTTTGGAACGAAGGAAACATTTGGAAAAAGCATCTGAAGAAATGGACCGGCAGACTTCTTCAGGATTACGATACCTTGAAGCAGATCATGAAAGATCCTGACTATGATCCGGCTTTCCGTGAAATACTGCTTAACGCTCGCCTGGCATTAGTTTTGGGAGACCATTATTTTTCCTCTTTGGATGGCGATGCGAAGCAGGACGACGGGAAGTGGAGCGCGAGAGACCTTTGGGCAAATACCTTTTCTTTCAGGAATAAGAAAAGAAAATCTGAGAAGAACCAGTTTCTGGAGGAGCATATGACGGGCGTTTCAGATCAAGCACTTCGCGTAGCGCATCAGCTGCCTAGATTTGCGGAAGAGATGGAAAAGACGTATGACGTCAAAGCTTTGAAGAAGAGAAGCCCTGGGAAGTTTTCCTGGCAGGATAAGGCGGCTGAGACAATACGAAATTTCCGCAAAGATCGTGGAGAAGATCAGGTATCTTTTGTTGTAAATATTGCAAGTACTGGCTGCGGTAAAACTTTTGCCAATGCAAAAATTATGAGAGCGCTTTCTCCAGGAGGAGATTCCCTGCGTTACATTCTGGCATTAGGACTCCGTACTCTGACACTGCAGACCGGCGATGAGTACAGAGAAAGAATCAAACTCAGCAAAGATGACCTTGCTGTATTGATCGGGTCAAAAGCAGTTCTGGAACTTCACGAAGGAGATAAGGAGCTGGAAGAAAAACGATCAGCAATGGAAGATGAAGACGGCGAAGATATATCTCTCGCTGAAGGGCTTGCTTATGAAGACTCTTTGAACGATGAGCAGCGAGCTTTCATGAATATTTTCTTCAAACCTGCGAGAGGGATCGATGCAGATAAGAACAGTGCTTTCTTGTACAAGCCCGTTCTCGTTGCGACAATCGATCATATGATGGGGGCGACAGAAACAATACGGGGCGGACGCTTCATTCTTCCGATGCTCCGGCTGATGTCCTCTGATCTGGTTATCGATGAAATCGATGATTTTACGCAGAAAGACCTGACTGCCATTTCCCGGCTCGTGCATCTGGCGGGAATGTATGGAAGAAATGTTGTTCTTTCTTCAGCGACAATTCCTCCCGATTTGGCAGAAGGCATGTATAGAGCCTATATAGCCGGTGTGAAATGCAGGAACAGTTTCTTTATTTCCAAGAAACGTGTCAGCGTCGTACTCTGTGATGAATTCCGAACTGAGATGAAGTTCATGAATACAGATGATGATTCCGACTATAGCGCATTTCATCAATCATTCATCGAAAAGCGCGTCGCGAAATTAACACGGCAAATAACAAAGAGGTCAGGATACATAGCAGATTGTGAGGATGAAGACACTGACGATGCCAAGTCTGATAAGATGCAGTCGTACTTCGAAAGCATCCGGAAACAGGTTGTCCGTCTTTCCAAAGAAAATTTCGTTGTAGACGAGAAGACAGGCAAAAAAGTATCTATCGGTGTTGTTCGTATGGCAAATATTGATCCATGTGTAAAAGTCAGCTTGTACCTACTGCAGAATACGGATTGGGATAAAGATGATATAACACCGCGCATTATGACCTATCACAGCCGGCAGATTTTGCTGCTTCGTCATGAGCAGGAAAAGTATTTGGATAGTGTATTGAAGAGGAAAACGCTGTATGGAGAGCCTGTTGACATCAAGGATCCGGTTCTCCGAAAACATATTGATCAAGCAACAACAGATTATGTCGTTTTCATTATTGTTGCAACGCCTGTAGAAGAAGTAGGACGGGATCACGATCTCGATTGGTCAGTGATTGAGCCTTCGTCGTATCGCTCGATTATCCAGCTTGCCGGACGAGTCCTTCGTCATAGAATCATGAGCGAAAATATTGAGAAGAAAAATATAGCCGTCATGCGATGGAATCTAAGAGGATTAAATGGAAAGGCACCTGCCTTTATATATCCAGGCTATGAAAGTGGAAAGAATAAGCTGGAAAGTCATGATCTTAAAGGTATTTTGAAAGAGGATGTTTTAAAGAGGATTGATTCCATTCCGCGTATTAGAAAAGAGGACCCGCTAACCTGGAGAACGAATTTAATTGATCTCGAGCAGAAAGCGATGGAAGATTTCAACGATAAAGAAAGCAGCGGAGCCAAAGCGGTCAATGGATGGATCCGGGAATATTGGTGGATGACAGCATTGCCGCAGCGTTTGAACCGATTCAGAGAAAAAACGTATCCAGATGTACGCCTGACCGCATTGTTTGAAGATAATAAGATCAAGTTTTCTGAGTATATAGATAGGGAATTTGTTTCAGTAGGAAGGAAAAGAAGCATTGAAGCGTTTCCAAAATTTAAGGAGGGGATCGAGAAAAACTTATGGCTGAAGAGGGATTATAAAGAAGCATTGAAACGTTATGTAAATGATTCAGATTTCAGGCAGGAAGAAGAAATTCTTTTTGAAAAGTCTGAGAAGTATGGAGAAATTATCATACCTGACAATTTAGAAAAAGAATGGTTTTATTCTGACCAATTCGGATTATTCTCGAAAACGAGTGTTTAAGAAGGAAGGGAAGGGAGAAATTTGGGAGAAATTGCGGAATTTCTTGAAAGTAAAGCAGTCGCTAAGAAAATTGTCGAAGACCGCAAGAAACTACCAGACGGTTTTCTAGATGAAGAAGCCAGGCGTGTTAAGATAGGCGTCTGGGTACGCGATCTCTTAGAGAAGCAAATATCTAAATACACATTAGCAACACATGTGGGAAGATTTGCTAATCCTGACAGTACTGTGCATCTCTATGTAGAGAGCAAAGAGAGGCCTGACGGATATTTGACAACGGAAAATACACAATGTGAGACGGATATCGTGTATACGAATGCCAATATCATGACAGCGGCTATGCTTTTCTTGTATAAAATGGAAGACGGACAGTCTATATTGGAACACATTCTGAACCAGGATGGAAAAGCCGATGAACTGAAGCTTTATGGAATTGACTCGGAGAAATTGTATCAGCAATTTAAGGACCTTAAGACAGGAACCAGGGGATTTACAGATAAGAATTTAAGGCAGGTTTATTTCCCAATAAGTGAAGGAGAATATCATCTTTTGACAGTAATGCCAAGCACTAGTGAATTGGGAACATTGTTTGATAAGCTGAACATCATTAGAAGAGAATTCTCTGCTGCAAGGGATCCTAAAGATCCTAATTATGGGAAGGACTGCAGCAATGTCTGGGATAAGACGGTCATCACCTTCGGCGGGACAAAGCCGCTGAACATTAGTGGGCTTAACACGCTGCATCATGGGGAAGGATATCTGGTTTCATCACTTCCGCCTGTTTTGAATGAACGGGATTTAATTCTTCCAAAGAGGAATTTCTTTAAAGAATCCGTTCCGTATTCCGAATACAGATCTTTCGTATCACGTTTGCATGCATTATTTAAAATCAATTGGAATAATGCAGGTATTAGAGAGAAGAGAGATCGGATCCTTGGGGGAATCATTGATACGGCCATGATGACTGCCGGAAGAATCCGTGAAGAGAATCCTTCTGGCTGGAGTGATGATGAAAAGTACAATGGGCTTCCACGTTTTCAGAAAATCTGGCTCGACAATGCATACGAAAGTGAAAGAGAAGGAGACGCGTGGGTAGAAGCTGTCAGCAAGGATTTCGCGCGCTGGATTATTCGTACATATGAAAAAATTGAACGAGACGAAAAGGTAACTCTCGGAGATGCAGAGACGGATTACTTCAGAAACACCATTTATGATCAGCTGCGTGAGGAGGTGAGACTGGGATTATGAGTACATATCTTGTGATTAGGAAAATGCAGATTCATAACGCAAATGCAATGAGCAGTACATATACGATCGGAGTTCCGGCTATGACAGCATGGCTGGGAGCTGTCCATGCTTTAGAAAGAAAAGTTCGCGGTCTGAATCAGAAAAAGAGAGAAGATACTGATTTTTCAGAGATCCATTTCACAGGTGTCGCAGTCAGCTTTCATAAAACAAGGCTGCATGTGTTTAAAGGAGCGTATGGGAATGCTATTGTTAATACAGCTAATCCACTAAAAATAGATGGAACCAGACCCTCGGCCATTGAAGAACCGCGCATTGATCTTGTTGTTTCTATTTTGATTGAGATGAAGGGTTTTAAAGCTGATGAAAAAGAGACTCTGCTGGAAAAAGTTCGGAATAAAATCTGGCGGATGAAAATTGCAGGTGGAGACATCAATGGCATACAAAGTATTAGTATAGAAGCTGCAAATGAAGATAATTTGGCTGAAGTACGCCATCTAAGAAGTAGGCTCATGCCTGGCTATGTCATCATTGAAAGACGCGATATTCTGAAGCAGGAGATGGGAAATGGCGCCAACGGTCTTGATGCACTACTTGACTATACGAAAGTCAATATGAGCGCACGAAAAGATGAAAGCGGGAAGGTTACAGGGTGGGATTATTCCAGAAAAGGTACAGGATGGATCGTCCCAATTGCTGTAGGCTTTAAGGGGTTATCACCACTGGGAATCTGCAGAAATCAGCGTGATAAAGAAACGCAGCATCGTTTCGCAGAAAGTGTCGTAACACTTGGCGAATTCCGCATGCCATATCATTTTGATTCAATTGACGATATGATGTGGCGTTATGCTTACGATGAAAGTCAAGAATTGTATCTTTGCAGAAATCAGAAAATTTAATTAGGGAGGAATATAAAATGGCAAAAAAAGATAAAGGGGAAGTACTTGCATTTGAAAAGAAACTGGTTGTATCCGATGGTTATATGTTTGGAACAACATGGGAAGACAGAAACGACAAAGCTGTTCCAGTCCGACTTCAAGAAAAATCAGTTCGTGGCACAGTTTCTAACCGCCAAACGAAAGCAGTTAAAGGGGATCCAGCCAAACTGAACGAGAAGATTCAGAATGCTAATCCTCAAACTGTTGACAGTGCTTCTTTAAATTTAGATCAGGATACGTTAAAACTTGAATTCACAGTCAAAGTACTCTCTGGCGTTCAGTATCCATGTGCCTGCAGCGAACCAAAGCATTATGAAAGCATCAAGAAAATGGGAGAAAATTTCATTGCAGAAAATGGATTCAAGGAATTGTCCCGTCGCTATGCGCTGAACCTTGCAAATGGCCGTTTCCTCTGGAGAAACCGTGTCGGCGCAGAAAAAATTGAAGTCCATGTTGTCGCGCTGAAAGAAGATGGCGTGGAAAAAGAATGGATCTTTGATGCATACGATTTCTCTCTGAAAGATTTCGGTGCTACTTCTGATGATGTAGAAGAACTGGCAGGTCTCATTGCTGATGCGCTTTGTGGAAGAAGAGACTATCTTCTCCTGAAAGTCACTGCATTTGCCTTCGAAGGACAGGGACAGGAAGTATACCCCAGCGAAGAAATGATCCTGAACAAAGATAAAGTGGAAGGCAGAGAAAAGAAGAGCAAAATCCTTTATCAGGTAAATGATATCGCAGCTATGCATTCACAGAAGCTTGGCAACGCTATCCGTGCTATCGATACCTGGTATCCGAGCTTTGATGAAGTAGAAACCGGACCAATTGCTGTTGAACCATACGGCGCCGTAACAAACATGGGCATGGCTTACAGAACACCGAAAGAAAAGAAAAACTTCTACACACTCTTTGATGATTACTCAAATGGCGTAGATCTTGATTCCGATGATGACAAAAACTATGTCATGGCAGTCCTGGTACGCGGCGGTGTCTTTGGCAAGAACGATGAAGAGTAATTTATTATGATGAAATACTATCAAGAAATTACATTGATTCCGGATGCTGAAATTCCGCCGGATTTCCTCTGGACAAAAGTCTATGCACAGATCCATTTGGCATTCGCCGACCGGGAAAATATAGATCATAAACAAATCTATGGAATCTCATTTCCTGAATATGCTGATGAATCTATGGGAGAAAAGGCAAGAGTTTTTGCACCGGAAGAAGCAGATCTGAAAAAACTGGATCTGAAAAAAGCACTGAGACGATTGAGTGATTACGTTCATATCACAAGCATTCGTGAAGTACCGGAGTCCAAAGTCAAAGGGTATGTAAAATTCGCAAGATACCAGCCGGACAGCTCCATTGCCAGAAAAGCCCGTAGATATGCAAAAAGGCATCCTGAAGTTACCGAGAAAGCAGCTTTCAAGATGCTGAAACAAAGAGAAGAAAAGTATGACCTTCCCTTCATTCAGTTAAAGAGCTTATCTACAGGGCAAACCTTCAATCTTTTCGTCAAAAAAGAAGAAAAGAAAGAAGAAGGCCAGGGCGGATTTACAACTTACGGGCTGAGCAAGGGTGCAGCAGTACCCGAATTTTGACCCAAATAAAAAAGGCTTCGGAAAAAGAGCGATAAAATCTAACTTTTTTCGAAGCCCCCTTTTAAAAGGGTTTTGCATCACGTAATTCCGGATGGTATGATAGAATCTAAGAAATCTCTATGCACATGCATAGATCACTGCCGCATAGGCAGCTTAGAAATGTCCAGTGGGGAGCAGGAATTTGGCGTGTTCGATCACTGCCGCATAGGCAGCTTAGAAATTGGTAGTAGCTCCCCTTGGTAACAGAGAAGAGATCACTGCCGCATAGGCAGCTTAGAAAATGTACGGACGGTATAACGAAGAAGGCGGCGTGATCACTGCCGCATAGGCAGCTTAGAAAATTTATCCAACACCTTGTATTGCCATTCTTTGGATCACTGCCGCATAGGCAGCTTAGAAACTGGCTTACCGCTCCGGAGAAGTGAGCTCTATCGATCACTGCCGCATAGGCAGCTTAGAAATGCCCAGTATGAAGTGCGGGTAAGATGCACCCAGATCACTGCCGCATAGGCAGCTTAGAAAAATCAATGTTATCATTCCAGTCGCTTATATCTGATCACTGCCGCATAGGCAGCTTAGAAAAAAGAAATCTCTGGATAGCGGTCTCAATCATTGATCACTGCCGCATAGGCAGCTTAGAAATTCACAGTGTTCCTTCATTTTTGACCAATCAATGATCACTGCCGCATAGGCAGCTTAGAAATTTAAGGTTTTTTTCTGCGCATTCTGAATGTCGATCACTGCCGCATAGGCAGCTTAGAAATGTCCAGTGGGGAGCAGGAATTTGGCGTGTTCGATCACTGCCGCATAGGCAGCTTAGAAATCAAGCAGGAAGGCATTGACTTCGGAAAGCTTGATCACTGCCGCATAGGCAGCTTAGAAATCAAGACTGCTGCAACAGCGCAGGAACTGATTGATCACTGCCGCATAGGCAGCTTAGAAATTGAAAGCACAAGCCGAAACGTGGAAAGAGTCGATCACTGCCGCATAGGCAGCTTAGAAATCTGCCAACCGGCAGATTCAGAAGCCAGCTCAGATCACTGCCGCATAGGCAGCTTAGAAAACTCCAATAACATTGTTCGCGAAGGCTTTTTCGATCACTGCCGCATAGGCAGCTTAGAAAATCCTGTTTTATACAACTAACCAAACAATTTCGATCACTGCCGCATAGGCAGCTTAGAAACATCTCGAGCCGTCTTTTTATCTGCTTACAACGATCACTGCCGCATAGGCAGCTTAGAAAAGAAAGCGACTATCAGGAAGCGACTACCAGAAAGATCACTGCCGCATAGGCAGCTTAGAAATAGTAACTAACAACTAATGTAACAACAGCAACGATCACTGCCGCATAGGCAGCTTAGAAATACAACGCTGTCGCCAGCCGGGAGCCAGCTGGGATCACTGCCGCATAGGCAGCTTAGAAACCTTGCTGCTGATAACAGCAACTAAATTATTTGATCACTGCCGCATAGGCAGCTTAGAAAAGAGAAGCTCCGCGCGCGGGTCCGCTTTTACAGATCACTGCCGCATAGGCAGCTTAGAAAGCATTCTCAAGCGGCTTGAAAAAGGGTACATTGATCACTGCCGCATAGGCAGCTTAGAAAGCGTGCAGAACTTCTTTGGTACTACAGAGTCTGATCACTGCCGCATAGGCAGCTTAGAAATAAGAGTAGTTGCTGGTGATACCTACAGATATGATCACTGCCGCATAGGCAGCTTAGAAAAGAAAGCTACTACCAGGGGAGCGATTACTAAGGATCACTGCCGCATAGGCAGCTTAGAAAAGCAACTACTCTTAGGTATCACCAGCGACTATGATCACTGCCGCATAGGCAGCTTAGAAAACTAGTAACAACGACGACAACAGCAACTAAATGATCACTGCCGCATAGGCAGCTTAGAAAAGTGGACTTGAGC
>ULUI01003698.1_pt1 | contig 18214 bp, 15 predicted proteins | sample 1958371 | NCBI WGS metagenome assembly ULUI01 (sample SAMEA4835756, study PRJEB28245) | human gut metagenome | biome: gut microbiome; material: fecal sample | place: Denmark | collected 2008
AGCGTGATGGGCAGCGGCATGGGCATGCCGTCCATCGGCATCTACTCCTATGAGCTGTACAGCCAGTATGGGGTAGAGAACATCATCCGCATTGGCTCTGCCGGTTCTTATACCGAAAAAGCCAAGGTCTTTGATGTGGTTCTGGCTACCGGAGCTTATTCTGAAAGCAACTATGCCGTGACCCAGTCCGGCGATACCGACGACATCCAGAAGCCCAGCGAGGAACTGAACAACGCACTGCGTGCTTCCGCCAAAAAGCAGGGTATTCCCCTGATTGAAGGCACCATCCATTCCTCCGATGTGTTCTACCGCGAGGATAGCGGCGCACGCCCCACCTACTGGGAAGTTCTGCGCGACGAAAAAGGCTGCCTGGCGGTTGAGATGGAGAGCTTTGCGCTGTTCCACAACGCCAAGGTGCTGGGCAAACATGCTGCCTGTATCCTGACGATCTCGGACAGCTTCGTCAGCCCCGAAATCACCACGGCAGAAGAGCGCCAGACCAGCTTTACCGCCATGATGAAGGTTGCACTGGGGGCGGTGCTGGAATGAAGCCGACGGATGCGGAACTGATCCGCGCAGCGTTCAAGGCGCGCAGCTTTGCCTACACGCCGTATTCACACTTTAAGGTGGGCGCGGCGCTGCTGGCCAAAAACGGAATGGTATATACCGGCTGCAACATCGAAAACGCCGGCTATACCCCCACCAACTGTGCCGAGCGCACCGCGCTGTTCAAGGCGGTCAGCGAGGGCGTGACCGAGTTTACCGATATTGCCATTGTGGGCAGCCTGGACGGCAAAAAGAACACCCTTGTCACCGGTCCGTGCGGCGTCTGCCGCCAGGCTCTGTATGAATTCTGCGGCCCCAGGCTGCGGGTGCTGATGGCCAAAAGCGAGGATGATTACATCGAAACGACCCTGGGCGACCTGTTGCCCTACGGCTTTGGCCCGACCAATCTTGAAATCGAGCCGGGGGCCGATTAAGGCGGCCCATTTACCCCAATAAAAGGAGATTATTCCACCCATGTCTTTACCCCAGAACAAACGTTTTGCAGCCCGGCGGCTGCTTTGCCTGTTGTTGGCGCTGGCCTTTGGGCTGGCGCTGGCAGGCTGCGGCAGCAGCGCTTCCTCTGAACCTGTTGCACAGGATCAGGAACAGGTGCTGACGGACGATGCCCTATATGAACTTACGGCAGAAAAAGTGGACCAGCCGCTGGACGGCGCCGGAGCCGCAATCGCGCTGGCAGTTGGTGCCGAGGGAACGGATATCGGTGCCGGTGCGGCTGTATGGCACGGCGTGCAGACGTTTTGCAGCAATTTTAATTATACCGCACAGCAGTTTACTGCGGCAGATACCAGCCTGGATGCCGCCAAAGCAGCCCTGAACAGCGCCGCCCAAAGCGGTGCGGGACTGGTGGTGTGTTATGGCAGCGAGATGGCCGCCGCCCTGTATGACATCCAGGATAATTACCCCGCAGTCAACTACCTGATGATCGGGGATGAGCCGCATTCCGAGGATTACACCAACTACCGCACATCCGCCAACGTGCACTGCGTTCTCTTCCGTGAAGAACAGGCTGCTTACCTGGCCGGGTATGCCGCCGTGCGGGAGGGCAACACCAGCATGGCGGTGCTTGGCGGCGAGCCGCTGCCCAGCACCGTGCGTTACACCACCGGCTTTGTGCAGGGGGCGGAAGCCGCAGCCGACAGCATGGGCGTGCAGGTGTATATCCGCATCTGGTACAGCAGCATGACGGCCAGCGATGATGACCTGACGGATTATGTCTGCGGCTGGTATAACGAGGGCTTCCAGGTGGTTATGGCGGCCACGCCGGAACTGGCGGACAGCTGCATACAGGCCGCAGAGAAAAGCGGCCGCGAAGTGATCGCCACCGGCTGGGACTGCGCCGGGCAGAGCAGCTCGGTGATAACCAGCGCTGTGAACTGCTACAGCACCGTGGTGCAGAATGAACTGTACCTGTTCGGCACGCAGAACAACTGGGACCAGGACCACAGCGGCCAGACCGAGACCCTTGGCACCGAAGTGGATGCCGTGGGCCTTGCCACGCAGGAATGGCGGCTGAAAACCTTTACCGGCGAGGAATATCGTGAGCTGTACCAGAGTATGGCAGCAGGCACTGTAAAGGTGGAACGCTATTCTGATACCACGGCAATGCCGCAGACCCAGAATGTGACGGTGGATCAGCCGAACCAGTAACAGGAACCAAAGGGCATTGTCATGCTTTTGTAATGCTTTACACATTGAAAAAAGCACTGCCAGACGGTATAATAAGATGTATACGAGGGGATGCAAACCATGCGCCCCTGATAAAAAAATAAGGAGATCACACATGAAAAAGTATCTTGCTTTGACCATGGCTGCCTGCATGGCACTCTCTTTGGCTGCTTGCGGCAGCTCTGCCAGCAGCACCACTTCTTCCAGCGCTGCTGCTTCTACCGAGGCTACCAGCGATTCCGCTGCTACTGCTGAAGCAACCGGTTCTGCCAACATCACCGGCATTGCCCAGTGCTGCGATGTTGGCACCCTGGACGATGAAAGCTTCAACCAGGGCTGCTGGGAAGCTGTTAAGGGCTACGGCGATGAGAGCGGCATCGAGTACAACTACTACCTGCCTTCCGGCGAGGACGCCAGCGATGAAGACCGCGAGACCCTGATCCGTGAGGCTGTTGCCGATGGCGCAAACACCATCGTATGCGTTGGTTACCTGTATGGTCCTGCTCTGGCCTGGGGTGCCACCGAGTATCCTGATGTTCACTTCATCGCGGTTGATGTGAACGGCTTTGATATCGACTCTGAGAACGGCACCATCCCCGAAAACGTGTTCTGCGTGACCTTTAAGGAAGAAGAAGCCGGCTACTTGGCTGGCTATGCAGCTGTCAAGGACGGCTTCACCAAACTGGGCTTCCTGGGCGGCAGGGCGGTGCCCGCCGTTATCCGCTATGGTTACGGCTATGTTCAGGGCGCTGATGCTGCAGCACAGGAGATGGGCATTAACGTTCAGATGAACTACTACTACGGCGGTCAGTTCTATGGCGATGAGAAGATCACCGCTAAGATGGACGGCTGGTACGATGGCGGCACCGAAGTTGTGTTCGCCTGCGGCGGCGGCATCTGGACTTCTGCTGCTGAAGCTGCTGACAAGCATGACGGCAAGCTGATCGGCGTTGACGTTGACCAGAACTACCTGGGCGTTGAGGGTGTTGAGTCCGGCAAGTACAAGGCAAACCCGTTTGTTACCTCCGCCATGAAGGGTCTGGGCGCTGCCGTTAAGAATGGCCTGGATACCGTTAATGCAGGCGACTGGAGCACCATCGCTGGCACTAACGGCAACTTTGGCCTGGAAGAGGGCGACTATGTTGGCCTGCCCACCGACGAAGCAAGCTGGAACTTCAGCACTTTCACCATGGACGAGTACAACACCGTTCTGGAGAAAATCCGCAACGGCGAAATCAAGGTGGATAACAACTCTGACGATGCCACCAAGCCCACCACCAGCAGCAACATCACCGTGGATTACCAGGTCTGATTTTTGCCTGAACAGGGTTTGAATTAACAAGCACACCGCCCCCCGCCGGGAAACTGGCCGGGGGCGGTTATTTTTATGGAGTAAACCTATGAAAACGTCCGTACCGCGAGGTAATCACCATTCATGATATGTACCCGCTAGCGCATTTACAATCTCCCCGCGATTCATATAATAAAATAGCACCCAAAACCAAAACGAACGCATGCGGCCCCAACGGGTAACCACATGCGTTCGCTTTATATTGATTCAACGCTAAAAATTACTTCAAACCCCTGTTCAGCAAATATAAAATCCACCGCGCCCACCGCAGCAGCAAATGCTGCACAGGTTGCAAAGCATCAGGTACAGCCAGGCCTGCAAACAAAAGTTCATGCCGTGCTGGCGGCTGCCGGGCTGGGTGTATGCCTGCTGATAAGTGGAGTACGCCCGCCCGGGGTTCTGCAGCCGGTCCAAAAGGTTCTGGTACTCGTAATTGCCGGGCTCCATGTCCACAGCGGTGCGGGCTTCGTTCTGGGCGCGGATGTTGTTACCCAGGCCGGAACTTGCCAGCGCGGCATAATAATGCCAGCGGGCGGTCCGGTCAGCGGGGGCAATGCCTTCCAGAACATTCATCGCTTCTGCATAGTACCCGTTGCGGATATAGTTGTTGGCGGCCTGCATCTCCGGCGATTCCCGGCGGTCATAGCTGCTGCTGGCCCCGCCATAGGTGCCGCCAAAGCCAAAGGGGTCAAACCCGAACCCAAAGCCAAACGGATCCTGGTACTGCTGTTGGCTGCTGCCGCTGCTGCGCTGCCCATAATAGCTGGAAGAGCCGCTGCCGGATGCACTGGGCCCGCCGCCGGAACGCATCCGCATGACCTCGCTGTAAGCGGCCTGTACATCTTTGAACTTGTCCTCGCAGGTGGGGTCGTCCGGGTGTAAATCTGGGTGGTATTGCTTGCACTTTTGGCGGTATGCTTTTTTAATGGTTTCCTCATCGGCGCCCGGCGTAATGCCAAGAACACTGTACGGATCGTTCATTCGTTTGGTTTCCCCTTCCGTGGTGTGCGTGTGGCTTTCACCAGCGCGTACTTGCTCCACACCCCCGCGTAAATCGTGTTGTGCAAAAGCTGACCTTCGGGGGTATCTTTCAAAATCGGCAACAGTTCAAAGTTCTGGGCGCAAAGGGCCATCTGCTGGGTCAGCAGCTCGTGGCAGCGCGCTTCAAACCCGGCGCTGTCGCTGCCAAACGCCTGTTTGGTGGCGGCCAGTGCATTAAAGCTGCCGTGCCGGGTATCTTTTTTTAAATCGTCATAGGCATCCATCAAATAGATGAACCCGCCCAACCCGCGGCCCATCTGCGTCAGGGCAGGGGACCAGAAATCCTCCCGCGGGCTGAACACCGCGCCCAGCAATGCGCCAAAGGCATTGCAAAGGGCATCCAGGTCGGTGCTGTTGGCGCTTTCCAGGCGGTTCAGCTCATCCAGCTTGGTGTGGATGGCCTCGCACTGGCGCGGCCACTGGCGGCGGATGTTTTCTAGATGCGGCTTAAGCTGCTTGGCCAGCCGCAGGCGGCTGCGTTTGTGGTCGTCCTGCCAGTCATCCAGATAATTGTAATAGGCCAGCACCACCGTCATGTCCGCAGCGTAATCGGTGAATTCGTTCACGGCCCGCGGCCGGGTGCGCAGCGGATGCGGCGCGCACCGCCCCTGCGAAGTCTGTGTGGGCGGGTCATACAGGGCGGTCAGCAGCAGCGCGGCAAAGGTCATATCATAGCTCAGCGCCATGCGCGCCGCCGTGCCGTATTTGCGGCCCAAAGATTGGCAAAGCCCGCAATAGTACGCCTGGTAGCAGTCCATTGCGGCATTGTCTAAATCTTTCTGATAAATGGTAACATATCCAAACACGCAGCGTCAACCTTTCATCGAAGTGAAGGGAAAACCTTTAGGGCAACACCGCACAATTCCCGCCTTACGGCTTAAGCACCGCTCCGGCGGCTGCGGCACGGCATCTGCGTTGCCAAAATGCTCGATAAGACATCCAGTATTATCTGCGCTTTTGGCTTAGCATCTGCCGCACCTCGCTCGCCGTATCGGCATTTAGAATTATGCGGTATTGCCTTAGCTTTTTTTAATGAACTGGGTGCCGCATTTGGGGCAGGTGATGGAAATTTTGCCGCGGCCCTTGGGCACGCGTACCTGCTGGCGGCAGTGCGGGCAGGAAAAATAGCGGTAGGTTTTGCGCAGGGCAAACCGCTGCTGCAGCTGGCCGAACTTGGCGCGCACACCAGCGGTTTTCTGCATAAAGGCAATGTTTTCTGCGTAGCGCTTGTGTACGTTGCGGCTGAGCATGCGGAAGTATGCATAAAGCAGCAGCAGAAGCCCGATATAATAAAAGATGCCCACAAACAGCCCAATTACCAGGCAGACCAGCGCCGTTACGCACAAAAAGTTGCCAAAAGTATCACTGCCGTACCGCCCGGACATAAAACGCTGGAACCACGCCTTCATCTTAAACACGCCATCCTTTTGAATACAGGTGTACCCCAAAAGCCAAAAAGCAGGCCGTTGCGTTGTTAGCGGATACACCGTTTTGTAATATGTCAATTATTATCGCATGTATTTATGGTTAAATCGTGAACGACTTCGGAACAGAATTTGAACAAAAGGGAGTAATAGGGGGGACATTCTGTACATAGCCATGCACGCCCTGTGCAATAAGAAGCAATCAATTACTTTTACGGGTCATTTGAAGTACGCACTCCACGTGTCCTGTCCTGAGAGTTTGGTACATCACTTTTCGCGTGACAACCAAACAATTACCTCTACGTGCCTTGTCCTTGGGAACAAATCCACGGGCTGAACCTTTTCCAGCGTATACCCCTGTTCACACAGGAACTTAGCATCGCGGGCGGCGGTGGAGGGGTTGCAGCTGACCATGACGAGGGTGCGTGGGGCCATCTGGACAATGGCAGTCAGGGTGGCGTTATCGCAGCCTTTGCGCGGCGGGTCCACCACGATCACATCGGGGTGGGCACCCTCGCTGGCAAGGCAGGTCGCGGCTTCGCCGGCGTCCATGCAGTAAAAATCGGCTTCCTCCGGGGGCAGGCCAAGATGCGCAGCAACGGTTTTGGCACCTTCCACTGCCTGCGGCACAACCTCAACGCCGACCAGGCGGCGGCAGTGCGGCTTCATCGAAAGGCCAATGGTGCCCATACCGCAGTAAAGGTCCAGCAAAAAGTCATCCGGCTGCAGCCGGGCAAACTCTTTCGCCTTGGCGTACAGCAGCTCGGCAGCGGGGGTGTTGACCTGATAAAACTCGTGCACACCCATCTGGATGGGCACTCCGGCCAAAGTATCCTCAATCACGCCGGGGCCAAGCACGGTGCGGGTATCCCGCCCTAAAATCACGTTGGTGCGGGCGGTATTGCGGTTGATCAGCACGGTGGTCAGCTGGAACTCCTGCTGCAAGGTGCGGCAGATCTCGGCTTCGTTGGGCAGGCCGTTGCCGTTTACCACAAAGCACAGCAGGCGCTGACCGCTGTGCCAGCCCTGGCGCATATACAAATGGCGCACGCGGCCCTTGCCGGTTTCCTCGTCATAGGGGGCAATGCCGTTGGTTTCCAGTAACGCACAAGCCCGGCGGGCCAGGGCGTTCATCCACTCCGGCTGCAATTTGCAATCGGGGCAGGGGACGATACGGTGGGTGCGCCCGGCGTAAAAACCGGTCACGACATGGCCATCGGCATCCAGCCCAACGGGCAGCTGGACCTTATTGCGGTAGTGTGCGGTGTGGTCCGTCAGGGCGAGAACGGGCGAAAACTCAAAGCTGCTTACATCAAAGCCGCCAAGGCGGGCAAAAGCATCCCGCACAAAGCCGGTTTTCGCCTCGCATTCCGTAGCATAGCTCAAATGGCGCAGGCCACAGCCGCCGCAGGGAGTGCACACGGCACAATCCGGCGCAACGCGGCCGGGGCCGGGGGCTAAAATCGCGTCAATGCGGCCGAAAGCATAGCTTTTCAATGCCTTTACAATGCGGCAGCGGATCACATCCCCCGGTGCCGCGCCGGGCACAAAAACGGCCTGCCCTTCCACATGGGCAACGCCGCTGCCATCGCTGGAAAGGTTTTCGATCGTGGTTTCAAAAATCTGATTTTTCTTCAAAGACATGGTTTGCTCCGTTTGCTCTAATGTTATGGCAAATATATCAGTCTGCCGGTAAAAACTGAGCGGCAGCACCAAAAAGCAAGGTGCTGCCGTATGGTGGGACATTGTGTGAAAATGGCTTATACCAGCCCCAGCTGCGGGTCTTTTTCCAGCGCGGCAAGGTACTTGCTGGGGGGAACGCCTTTGACCTTTTTGAACACACGGGAAAAATAGAACTGGTCAAAAAAGCCGACGGAGACCGCGATTTCGGCGATGGAAAGCCCGGTGTTTTTCAGCAGGGAACACGCTTCGCTGATGCGGTAGCCCGTTAAATAGTCAATCGGGCTTTGGCCTACATTGGACATGAACACGCGGTACAGATGGCTGCGGCTGACCCCAACCGCCTTGGCGATGTCATCTACCGAAATATCATGGGAATAGTTGAACTGAATATACTTGATAGCGGCCAGCACATACTGGCTGCTGGAAGACGGCGTGTTGGGCATGGCTTCGCGCGCTTCCTTCATCAGCTGGGCCATGAACAGGTACAGGTAGCCGGTCATCAGGGCTTCGCACTGCGGTTCCGGGCCGCGGGCCAGGTAGATATTATAAATGGTTTCACGGGTGCTTTGGGGGTCTTTGCAGTGGTGCACGGGCTGCACATCGCTGAACGGGGTCTGCTGCACCAGCTTGTTGGCGCAGGCACCGTTAAAGCCGACCCAGTAATATTCCCACGGGTCGGTTTCATCTGCCGCATAGGTGATGAGCTGGTTGGGTTTGGCGAGGAAGAGATCACCCTCCTGCAAATTATAGGCAGCGCCGTTGACCTGATACACACCTTTGCCCGCAACAACAAGATGGATCAGGTAATGGTCACGCACACCGGGGCCCCAGGTGTGGCCCGGCTGGCAGTATTCGTGGCCACAATTAAAAATGGAAAGCTCTACATTATCGGTATAGTTCTGCTTATAAGATTGCTTTGCGATGGTCGGCATACCAAATCCCTCACTCTTGCAAAATCTGGTTGTGGTTCGCCATTCTGCTCCCAAAACAGGGCCCACCGCAGCAGGCCGGAACAGGATGGAGCATATTTTTTACCATTATATCAGAAGATTCATCAAAAGTCCATAATCGCGTTGAAAAAAGATGTTTACATCCTGCTAAAATTTGTTATACTGAGTACAAGAAGCCGTGATACTGGCCTAAAATGCGCTGCATAGCTAAAAAGAACGCGCGGTTTTTGTGCATATTTTACAAGGGACAGCCAAACGAAGAAAGGTGTATGAACGATGGCAACGAGTGCGGAACTGAAACAAAATATCTTGAACGGCGGTTACGACCAGGCTTTTGCCAAGCTGTATGGGGCAGACACTGCTACTGTGGCAGCCCAGCGTGTCCGTTATGTGGATATGATCGACCATTTTGAAGAAAACTTTGGCACGGGCCGCACAGTGTGTTTGTACTCGGCACCCGGCCGCACCGAGATCGGCGGCAACCATACCGACCATAACAACGGCGTGGTGATTGCAGCTGCCGTAAACCTGGATATCATTGCTGTGGTTGCCAAGAATGACGAGAACGTTGTACGCGTGATTTCCCACGGCTTTGGTAAGATCGACGATGTGAATCTGCGCGACCTGACCCCGCAGCCCGTTGAAGCAGAGCACAGCGCCAGCCTGATCCGCGGCGTGGCTGCCGGCATTGTGAAAGACGGCGGCAAGGTGGGCGGCTTTGACTGCTACACCACCTCTGACGTTCTGGGCGGTTCCGGTTTGTCCAGCTCGGCTGCCTTTGAGGTGTGCATGGGTGCTATCTTCCGCGGCGAGTACAACGATAATGACATGAAGCGTTTCGACCAGGTCAAAAACGCCATGATCAGCCAGTATGCTGAGAATGTTTTCTTTGGCAAGCCCTGCGGCCTGATGGACCAGACCGCCTGTGCCGTGGGAAAGGTCATCACCATCGACTTTAAGGAAGTGGGCCATCCGGTCGTGCGCGAAGTTCCGTTTGATCTGGCAGCCAAGGGCTTTGCACTCTGCATCAGCGATACCAAGGGCAGCCACGCTGACCTGACCGATGATTATGCCGCTGTGCGCCGCGAGATGGAGAGCGTTGCCGAATTCTTTGGCAAAAAGGTTCTGCGCGATGTGGACGAGGAAACCTTCCTGAAAGCCATCCCCGAAGTGCGCAAAGTGACCGGCGACCGCGCCGTGGTGCGTGCCATCCATTTTTATAATGACAGCCGCCGCGCCGGGAAAATCTATGAAGCCATCAAGGCAGATGATTTTGACCGCTTCCTGCAGCTGATCATTGAGGGCGGCCATTCCAGCTTTGAGTTCAACCAGAACGCCTACAGCATCAAGAACCCGCAGGAGCAGGGCGTGCCTTTGGCATTGGCCATCAGCCAGAAGGTGCTGAACGGCCGCGGCGCATGGCGTTTGCAGGGCGGCGGCTTTGCCGGTACCATCCAGGCATTTGTTCCGCTGGCATTGCTGGAAACCTACAAGAACGCCATTGACGCTGTGTTTGGCGCGGGCAGCTGCCATGTGCTGAGCGTGCGCAATTACGGCGCTGTGATGGTTACGCCGGATATGTAAAGGCAACACCGCACAATTCCCGCCTAGCGGCTTAAGCACCGCTCCGGCAGCTGCGGCACGGCATCTGCGTTGCCAAAATGCTCGATAAGACATCCAGTATTATCTGCGCTTTTGGCTTAGCAGCTGCCGCACCTCGCTCGCCGTATCGGCACTTAGAATTATGCGGTATTGCCTAAAACATTCGGAAAATACATAAAACAAAGGGATCGGCAGAAAATGCCGGTCCCTTTTCTGATAGCAGGCAGAATACAAAACGTGCAAACTTGCTTATTCGGCGTTTTTGCTGTACAGGATCGCCAGCCCCTTGAACAACAGGTCAGAATCATAAATCACCTTGCGGGTGCAGCAGGGCATGATGCAGGGGGCCAGGCCGCCGGTGGCAACCACGGTCAGCGGCTCGCCAAGTTCGGCTTCCACGCGGGCAGCCAGGCCGTCCAGCATGGCTGCGGTGCCAAACATCACGCCGTTGTTCAGGCATTCCACCGTGTTGCGGCCAATCAGGTGATCCGGCGTTTCGGGCGAGATAGGCGGCAGCTGCGCTGTGCCGCTGCTGATGGCTCGCAGGCTGGTCTGCACGCCGGGCAGGATAAAACCACCCAGGAACGCCCGCTTGGAAGAAATGACATTATAGGTGGTGGCCGTGCCAAGGTCCACCGTCATGCAGGGCAGGGGATAGTGGGCGGCTGCGGCGGTGGCATCGGCAATGCGGTCCCGCCCCACGCGGTCCGGAGCGTCCACCGCAAAGGTCAGCCCGGTGTTCAGTGCAGGGCTGACCAGCATGGCTTTGCGCCCGGTCAGCCGGGTGCAGGCATCGGCCAGAACTTTGGTCAGGTCGGGCACCACGCTGCACACGATAACGCCCTCACAGGCTTCAGGGGTAACGCCAAGGCGGCCCAGCAGAAATTTCAGCTCGGCGGTGTATTCATCCCCGGTGCAGCGCGGGCGGGTGACCATGCGCGCGGTGAACAGCACCTTCATGCCATCCAGCCCGCCAATGCAGATGTTGCTGTTACCGATATCAACTGCAAGAATCATAGGGTAAAACCTCGTATCCTTGGCAACCCGGCAATGTTTCCCGTTCGATAGGCTTAGGGCAACACCGCACAATTCCCGCCGGAGCGGTGCTTAGAATTGTGCGGTATTGCCTTAGAATGATGCAGAATTGCCCTGTTATAAAAGTATAAAATGCGCAGAATGTAAAATTACAGTTTATTATAGCAGTTCGCAGCCCGTTTGCCAACTGTTGAATTCCCTTTAGGCAACACCGCACAATTCCCGCCTTGCGGCTTAAGCACCGCTCCGGCAGCTGCGGCACGGCATCTGCGTTGCCAAAATGCTCGATAATACACAAAGTATTATCTGCGCTTTTGGCTTGGCATCTGCCGCACCTCGCTCGCCGTATCGGCACTTAGAATTATGCGGTATTGCCTTTACTTTTGCCCCCCGGCAGGATATACTTAAAAGCAGAACAATACGGGCAGCCAGAAGCCCGGCCAAATATAAGGATGTGTTATCATGAACCTGAAAGGCAAAACCATTGTGCTGGGCATTACCGGCGGGATTGCTGCTTATAAAATGCCCAATGTGGCCCATGCCCTGGCCAAAGCCGGCGCCAATGTGCATGTGCTGATGACCAAAAACGCCACGGAGTTTATCACCCCGCTGGTGTTTGAAACCCTGACCAACAACCGCTGCATTGTGGATACCTTTGACCGCAACTTCCAGTATGATGTGGCCCATGTTTCGCTGGCCAACGCGGCGGATTTGATGCTGATCGCCCCGGCAACCGCAAATGTGATCGCCAAGCTGGCCCACGGCCTGGCGGATGACATGCTGACCACCGTTACCCTGGCGGCCCGCTGCCCCAAGCTGGTGGCCCCTGCCATGAACACCCATATGCTGGAAAACCCCATCACCCAGGATAACCTGAAAACGCTGGAACATTACGGTTTCACCGTCATTCCCTCCGGTTCCGGCCTGTTGGCCTGCGGCGATACGGGCTCCGGCCGCCTGCCCGATGAAGGCGTTCTGGTGGACTATGTGGCACGGGAGCTGGAACACGAAAAAGACATGCAGGGCATGAAAGTGGTGGTTTCCGCTGGCGGCACCCGCGAACCGATGGACCCGGTGCGCTACCTGACAAACCATTCCACCGGCAAAATGGGCTATGCCGTGGCCCGCGCCTGTATGCTGCGCGGCGCGGATGTGACGCTGCTGACATCTTCCGACTTGCCGCCGGTTCCGTTTGTCAAAATGGTGCCTTTTGCCACCGCGGCAGAACTGTTTGAAGCTGTCAAGGCCAACGCCATGGATGCGGATGCCCTGGTGATGGCCGCCGCTGTGGCGGACTACCGCCCGGCTCAGGTGGCGCAGGATAAGATCAAAAAGCACGATGGTGAACTTTCAATTGAGCTGGAACGCACGGATGACATTCTGGGCTGGGTCGGCGAGCACAAGCCGGAGCAGTTGTTTGTCTGCGGCTTTTCGATGGAAACGAAAGATCTGATCGAAAATTCTACTGCCAAGCTGCACAAGAAAAACATGGATATGATTGTGGCCAACAATGTCAAGGTGCCCGGCGCCGGTTTTGGCGTGGATACCAACGTTGTAACCCTGATTACCGAAAGCATTTCCACCGCGCTGCCGCTGCAAAGCAAGGATGATGTTGCCATGCACATTGCAGACGTCATTGTGGAAGCAAAGCGGAGAAAACAGAAAAAGTAAGGCAATACCGCATAATTCTAAGTGCCGATACGGCGAGCGAGGTGCGGCAGATGCCAAGCCAAAAGCGCAGATAATACTTTGTGTATTATCGAGCATTTTGGCAACGCAGATGCCGTGCCGCAGCTGCCGGAGCGGTGCTTAAGCCGCAAGGCGGGAATTGTGCGGTGTTGCCTAAAGCTGCCCCCCGCAAAAGAAACGAAGCAGCAAAAGAATAAGCTGATTTGGCACCCCTGCAGCCGCGCAGGGGTGCTTTTGCATGTGCACACAATTTTCACATCCTGGCAAAAAAACGACGCACAATTTTCACAAATAGGCAGTATACTTCTGGATAGTTCAGGGGTACGCCTGCCCTGCGGCGGGCGGCCCCCAAGAAAAGGGGAGTGCATCCATTGATCGAAGTCAAGCATTTGACCAAGCGTTACGGAAAACATACCGCGGTCGATGATATCAGCTTCACTGTGCAGGACGGCTGTATTTACGGCCTGCTGGGGCCCAACGGCGCCGGCAAATCCACCACAATGAACATGATCACCGGGTATCTTGCGCCCACGGGCGGCACCGTTGCCATTGACGGCCATGATGTTCAGGAAGAGCCCAAGGAGGCCAAAGCCTGCATCGGCTACCTGCCGGAAATTCCGCCGCTGTATACCGATATGACCGTGCAGGAATACCTGCTGTTTGTCAGCGAGCTGAAAGGCAAAAAGAAAAAAGCGGACCGCGTGCAGGATGTAGCGCAGGCCGTGCAGCGCGCTGGGCTGCAGGAGATGGAAAAGCGGCTGATCCGCAACCTTTCCAAAGGATACCGCCAGCGCGTTGGCATTGCCGCTGCGCTGCTGGGCAGCCCCAAGGTGATCATTCTGGACGAACCCACCGTTGGCCTGGACCCCGCCCAGATGATCGAGATCCGCAACCTCATCCATGACCTGGGAGAGACCCACACCGTCATCCTTTCCAGCCATATCCTGAGCGAAGTGCAGACGATCTGTGACCGCGTGCTGATTATTGCGCACGGTAAAGTGGCCGCCCAGGGCACGCCGGAAGAGCTGGCCGCCCAGCTGGCTGCCCGCGGCATGATCGCCGCCACGGCACTTGGCACCAAAGAACAGATTCTGGCCGCTGCCGCCAAGGTGGAGGGCCTGACCGACCTGCGCGTGACCGCAGAAAAGGGCGATGAAGTCAGCTTTACCGCCACCAGCACCGCCGGTGCAGACCTGCGCGCGGCCCTGTCCAAGGCGCTGGCCGAAGCTGGCTGCCCGGTTGTGTCCCTGACAAGCGATACGATGAGTTTGGAGGATATCTTCCTACAGATCACCGAGACTGCACCGGAGGAAGCTCAGCCGGAAGAAACCGAAGAACCGGCTCCGGAAGCGGCTACCGCACAGCCGGAACAGTCTGCTGAGCCTGCCGAACCGCAGGCCCCGGCGGATGATACTCCGGAACAACCGGAAGCCGAAAACGACCAAAAGGAGGAAGAGTGAGCCATGTTTGCCATTTTTAAGCGGGAACTGCGCAGCTATTTCACCAGCCTGGTCGGCTATGTTGTCATTGGTGTTATGCTGGCGTTTACCGGGTTATATTACTCCGCCAACTGCCTGGTGTATGGCACGTCGGATTTTTCAACCGTTTTGTATTCTACCACGCTGGTCATGCTGTTTCTGCTGCCGGCGCTGACCATGCGCAGCTTTGCGGATGAACGCCGCAATAAAACCGACCAGCTGCTGCTCACCAGCCCGGTGGGTATCCCTTCTATCGTGATGGGTAAGTACTTTGCCCAGCTGGCGGTGTTTGCCGTGCCCATGGCGGCAGCGGCCATCATGCCGCTGGTGCTCACGGCCTTTGGCACCATCTCCCTTACCAGCGCTTACGCCACCTGGCTGGCGTACTTTTTGATGGGCGCTGCCTGCATTGCCATCGGCACCTTTGTCTCCGCCCTGACGGAAAACCAGATCATTGCGTACCTGGCTACTTTTGGTGCGCTGCTGATCTGCTACCTGATGAACGGCATCAAGAGCCTGTTCACCAGCGGCAACACGCTGGCATTCATCGTGTTCTGCGTGGTGCTGGCGGTTGTGGCTCTGCTGGTCGGTCTGGCCTGCAAAAATGTTACGGTGGGCAGCGCGGTGTTCTGCGGCGGTGCCGTGGTGCTGGTGCTGCTGTTTAAGCTGCGCCCGGCCTGGCTGCTGACCGGCTTTAACAGCGTGCTAGGCGCGCTGGCACTGTTCCAGCCGTTTACGGATTTTGTGGGCGGCATGTTCAGCGTGACCGGCATTGTGTATTATCTATCGGTGGCGGGGCTGTTCCTCTTCCTGACGGGTCAGGCACTGGAACGCCGCCGCTGGAATTAAAGAGGGGGGTCCGACGATGAACTTTAAGAAAAAGAACGCGGCCAATGCCCCTGCCCCTAACCAGGCACAGCAGGCAGCGCGCCGCCGCAGCCTGCGCAGCGGTGCTTACGCCAGCGTGCTGGCCGTTGTGGTGCTGGTGCTGGTAATTCTGCTCAACCTTGTGGTGGGCGCGGTGCCCACCAAGTTTACCCAGTTTGATATTTCCACCGGCAAAATGTTCACCCTGAGCGATACCACCAAAACCATGCTGCAGGAACTGAACACCGATGTGACCGCCTATTACCTGGCGGAAACCGGCAACGAGGATTCCAACATCACGCGAATTCTGGACCGCTATGCGGGCGAAAGCAGCCATTTTACCTGGCAGCAGCGCGACCCCGCGCTGTACCCCACCTTTGCACAGCAGTATGACGCGCAGAATGCAAGCTCCTCCAGCGTGATCCTTGTATGCGGGGATAACCACACCGTGGTGGACTACAATGATATGTATACGGCGGATTATTCCAGCTATTATACCACCGGCAGTTACACAATGAGCTTCTCCGCTGAGAACGCGCTGTCCTCCGGCATTGCCAAGGTCACGCGGGAGAACAGCTATGTGCTGTACCAGCTGACCGGCCACGGCGAATCCAGCCTGGAAAGCGATTTTACCGAAACGCTGGATAATTCCGGCGTTACCATGCAGGACCTGAACCTGCTGACCACCGATACAGTGCCCGAAGATGCCGCAGCCCTGCTGATCAACGACCCGCAGGCGGACCTTTCCACCCTGGATGCCGCTGCCATCAAGACCTATCTGGAAAACGGCGGCCACCTGTTTGTGACCACCGATCTGACGGTGAGTACCCCCAACCTGGATGCCCTGCTGGCAGAGTACGGCATGACCCGCCAGGAAGGCCTTGTGATTGAAAACGACAGCAACTATTACCTTTACGGCACTGCACAGACGTGCCTTTTGCCGAACTTGAGTTCTAACGAGATCACCGCGGGCGTGACCGACGGCATGCATGTCTTTACCCCCGTGGCACAGGGCATTGTGAAAGGCGACAGCACCGATGACCTGACCCTGACCACCCTGCTGAGCACCAGCAGCACGGCATACTCCATGCAGGATTACGCCGAGGCTACCACCGCCGAGCAGGGGGCAAATGATCCCAACGGCCCCTTTAACATTGCCGTTGCCGCCAGCAACAGCACCACTGGTGCAAAGGTAGTGTGGGTGAACTGCGCTAATCTACTGAACAGCAAGGGGATAGAGTATGTCGCTAGGGAATATGCCTCGTTGTTGATTGGTGGCAACGCACAGCTACTAACAAGTACCGTGAACTGGATGACCGGCGAAGAAAACGGTGTGGTGATTGACAGCAAGAGTATGAGCGCCGAAACCTTGACGGTACCTGCCAAGGCCACCATGCTGCTTGGCCTGCTGTTTACCATCGTGGTGCCGCTGGCCTTTATCGTGGCCGGTATTGCCATCACTTTGGTGCGCCGCCGCCGTTGATATTTCCAGTGCCGCAGAAACCTTAGGAGATAACAGCCAATGAACACAAAGAAAATGTTGCCCCTTTTTGTGCTGGTTCCCGTGGTGGTTGTGCTGGGCGTTGCCCTTGGTGTGCTGAACCATGCAGACACCGAGGAAGAGGATACCAGCATTGCACTGTGCAGCCTGGATGCTGACAGTGTGATCGCGATTGCCTACAAAGACGCCAGCGATGGCGCAACGTTGGAATCCGCCCTGACCAAAACGGATGATACCTGGACACTGGATTCTGACCCCGCGCTGCCCCTTGACCAGAGTAAGGCCCAAGGCGTTGCCGACAGCATGACCGCTCTGACCGCGCTGCGCGAACTGAGCGATGACGCCGACGTTGCCAGCATGGGCTTTGATACCCCGACTTATGAGCTGAGCCTGAAAACGGCAGATACCGAATGGACGCTGACCGTTGGCAGCAAGAACTCCATCACAAACAACTGGTATGCCCGCCTGAGCGCAGACGGCCCGGTGTATACGCTGGACAGTTCGGCCCTGAGCGGCATCTGCAAAACCGCAAAGCAGCTGTATGCCGCCCAGAGCATTACGGACATAGATGTGGACGATGTGACCAAGATGGTGGTGCAGACCGCCAACGGCGGAACCCTGAGCTTTGCCCAGAATGACAGCACCTGGACGCTGACGGATGATGCGGAGTATAACCTGAATCAGGATATCGTCAAAAAGATGGCGAGCACCATCTGCGATCTGAAAACCAAGTGGAGCGTGACCGAACCGCAGGCCGATGCCGTGTATGGTCTGGATACCCCCAATGCCATCGTTACCCTGATCGCATCGGACGGCACCAGCATCCAGTGCAGCTTTGGCGGCAACGACGCCGAGGACGCCGAGGACGCCGAGGACGATACCCTGTGCTACCTGCGCAGCTCCGGCGCAGCAGGCGTTGTGTATGAAGTGAGCACTGACGCCCTGAACGCCTTTGCCTATGACAAGGCAGCGCTGGAAGCCGAGGAGGAAGCCACCCCCGAAAACGCCGATGTTGCCGCCGAAGACCCGGTTGGCAATGACAATACTGTTGATGATGAATAATCGGTCCGGCAGCAAAGCCTGAACCAATGCAAAGCCCCCGGCACGGTGCCAAACCACTGTGCCGAGGGCTTTTTGCAGAGTAATGTGGGATTTTACCACTTGATTCCTGTAAATTCCGTTCCATTCTGCCGCGAGGCATGGTATAATTAAAATACAATAAAACACGCCGCAAGGCCAGCATATGCAGCAGGGCGCGTTGTGCGGGGAAAATGGCATTTCCCTATAGTGACCGCAGGGGCGCACATTGTGCGCCCGCCAACTTAAGGCAACACCGCACAATTCCCGCCTTGCGGCTTAAG
>ULUI01027305.1_pt1 | contig 17446 bp, 19 predicted proteins | sample 1958371 | NCBI WGS metagenome assembly ULUI01 (sample SAMEA4835756, study PRJEB28245) | human gut metagenome | biome: gut microbiome; material: fecal sample | place: Denmark | collected 2008
TTTCTGCAATGTACCCGTAGTAATATCTCAACGAATCTACGTTTTTCATCTTGGAAATAAGTTTCTTTAACTTTCTTCTATGTTTCCTGCGTTCTCCTACCATAAATCTCCTCCTAGCATATAATTGTAGGGAAAGGGGGGAATTTGCAACCCCTCTCCCAAACCGAAACTTGATTACATGGGATTGCCATGTAATATATTATATGTAGGGTCCAAAAATATTATTCATCCTTTTCGGATTTTTTCTCTTTTTCTGCCAACTGTGCTTTCAACCGCTCGTTCTCTTCCTGCAAAGCAAAAGCCTTAAACTCCGTCTTTGCAAGCAGAACCTTAAGTTCTGCGATTTCAGCAGACAATTTCTTCTCCACGTAGTCAATGATTGTGATTTTGTTTTCATCCATTTCTTTTACCTCCTAAATTTCTTTATATCAAACGGTACAGCACTTCTACCGTAGGTTTGAAATTATTTTTTGCACTGGAAACAGTGTTTTTTAACCTTGCGTGTACGACGTTACTGGAATCGAAATAACAATTTATCCAGCAGACATCCGTGGCATCACTTGTTCTTGGAATAACTGCAAGAACTACATATCCGCTTACACTCTTTATTGTTCCAGTAGTTTCACCATCATAGTTACCAGCAAGCGACATGGTATTAAGTGTTAATGTTCTTGTTACTATAGTTGGTGTCGTTCCTTTAAAGACACCAATCAGTTCCTTGTTTGCAATTTTAATACTAGTGCTATTCGCACCACCAAACGTCATATTAGAAGAAGCATTTCCAAGTTGAACATTTCCACCATAACTATTTAAGTACAAATTGGTTACTGTGTTATCTTTTGTAACCGCTTGAATCGTTCTTTGTCCAAGGTTCATGTGGTTTCCAGTAGTAGACGAAATTTGTAAGTCGTAATTCGTCAGTGATGCATTATGATTAGAGTGTATTTTAAGGGGGGAATCGACCGTAAATGGAAATGTTTCCGAGAGTTCTCCATTTTCATATAAACTATTAGCCACATACCCTAATCCATAACTAGTTTTTTTTCGCACTACTCCGTCTGGTGTTAATTCGGATATGGTTATATTTCCGGCATATGAATCAGCAAACTTCGTTCTAAACCATGATTGTTTTATATTTGAATTATTTAAAAACATATACTGGTCTATTGTTAATGTGTTATCAAAAATTGATTCATAAATAACTTTTGTACTGTTATCTTTCCATATTTGGCTAGTTCCTTTAAATGAAGGAATACCATTGCTTGATATGTCTAATTCATATGAATCTTGCTTTTCGGAAGCTCCACTGCTACTTTTCGTGTATGCTTTTGATATTCCATCTTCCTTTATATTAAATCCACCAATCAAACCGTTATCTATCTCTGCATTTGCACCTTTTAATGTTGCACCAGTGATTGTTCCGGTTGCCGTCACGTCTTGCGAAAATATTTTTTTAATAACAGCAGAATCCGCAAAAACCTTTTCAACATCAAGTTCATTTGCTGTTATGCTTTTTGCTACGATTTTATCTGCATTTACGGTCCGGTCAGTAAGTATATATCCATCCAAAGTATCAACTGTTTTACTTTGAAGTTCTCCTAAATTATTCAGCGAATAAAGCAAACCATTTTCGCCTTTTAGCAATATTCTGTCTGCCACTAAAGTGCCGGCCGTAATGTTTGCGGCGTTGACTTCAACACTGTCTAAAAAACCAGTGATATGTCCTTCTACGATTGTTGCTCTATCAATAAGACCAACTTCTGCAAATAATGTAGCAATATCTGCAACTTCAATATTGGATAATTTGATGTTTGCATATTTTAAATCTGCAATCTCCGCTGACAAATAGCCTAGGTCTGCTACCTTTGCACTAAGGTTTTCTGTAGTGATAGCCTTTGAGGACAATGTGTCTATCTTTCCATCTACTGCTTGCAGTGATGTAATGGTTGCATATGTCAAATCAGCATTTTCGGCAGTAATATATCCAAACTCACCGATAGTTGCTTTAAGATGTTTGATATACGCATTATCTGCCGTCAAATCCGTAATAAAAGATTTCGACACCTTTTCCAATTCAATCGTAGCATCCGCAATCTTTGCGTTGGTGATTGTAGAATCCTTAATCTTGCTATTCTCAATCGTGGAATCCGCAATTTTACTATTTGTAATAACTCCATCCTTGAAAATAGCACCAAGGATTGTACTAGTAACCGTTCCGCTTGCCTGCGCCATTGTTCCACTATTGTAACTACTGGAACCACTGCTACCAACTGACGATGCGTTTGATTCCTGCACTTCACACGGTGACGTAATCTCTGCATAAAATCCACCATCGTAGTGCAGCGTCATTTCTCCGACAAGCACATACTTCTTAACTCCGTCATAGTCCTCGAACGTAAGCATTTCACCAACCGACATAAGAGGATGCCAGTACATTGTTTCGATACTCGCTTTATGGTAAACAAACGCTTTGTTCAAAAAGGATAACCCTGTTTTCCACTGCATTGGCGTAACTTGTCCTAAATACGTATGAACCGTATTTCTGTCAAGCGTTTCGTATAATATCCAAGGTGTTTCAATCGTCACTGGATAATTCTCTACATTCGATACACTGCTTGCCTTGTCATTCAATACGACCGTGGATTCACCCTCGTAATATCCAAATCCAACATAGTCACTGTTTGTCTCGTAAAAGTACCAATTATTAGCCTTTACAGATACGTTGTTTGGACACATAAGGTTGTTTCCGAAAATCGCATTAGAATCATAGGTATCTCCATTAAATATAGGTCTGTAATTGTTATCTGCTTGCAACTCTGGTAACTGCTTAATATAAAAAGCACCGTTTTTTTCAATCACATTTGCACGTAACAAAACTGCTATACCAGACAACAAATCTCTCCATGTGATTCTGCTTTCCCAATCCCAATCGTAACCATCCTCATCATTGTCCGCAAAATTTGATAACATAGGAATCATCAAATGGTACAACTTATATTGTTTGATTGACGATAAAACATCTTTCCAATTATCAATGTATAGCGGACATCCTGTGACACGCAAAAAGTCTTGCGGCAAATACTCCCAATAATAAACGTCGTCACGTGTGTAGATAAACTGCAATTGGCTAGGTACGTATTTTTCTTCCAATTCCGTTTTGTGATATTCGTTTAGCGAACTAATGACAATTTCTGCTCTATCCATGTATTCGCTCATTAAACCGTTCCCATTAAACGAAACAGTATCACCGTTGTATGTTGGATTTTCTTTTACAATAAATCTTCCGATAGGTACCGGATATGCAAATTCATTTCCTATAAGAATCCATGCATTTACAATAGTCCCTTTTACTGTATTATCGTAATATGTCTTTGCAATAAGGGCATCCGTAAAATCGTTATTTTCTGCATACATTTCACAACTCATAGTAGGACTATAAGTAGAGCCATAACTGGCAAATGAATCACTAACACAACCTTGCGATATACTTACAGATATTAGCGTTTCTTTTCCTCTTGTGCTTACACTATCCGAATTTCCTGTACTTATACTCAAATATAATTCTGTTGCTATGTCAGTATAAGAAACTGCACAGTCTCCAGTAATATCTGTTTCATCTTCTGTGCAGAACACGTACCAAGACATATACCTATAATCATCGGAAATCATCATACTTTTGCAATCAATCGTATTTACGCCACGTTTATACACACTTCCGTTATTGATAGCGTATTTTACGTAGTAATGAGTTTTGTTATAGTCAAAATCCAAAAAAGACAAACTAAACGAATCTCCGATATTTACATCTTTTACAGGTGAATCATATTTCAATGTATATGTAGGGTCGCTTTCCAAAACATAAAAGACTTTTGCTGTATAACTCATCGCTCCACCGCCTGTATCTGTATGCTAGACCAAATAAACTTTCCCTTAATAAAAGTCATTGCGTCAAAACTAGGGTTGCCAAAATAAAACTGCTTTGTTTCTTTTTCTCCTTTTTCATTGGTAAACTGTATGTAACCGTACCGGTTTGATAAATCATCCGGGTCTGCGTACTTCATCAACTTCTTGATTTCGCTTGGCGTCAAATTTGCCGGAAATGCCATGTCAAGCGTTACTTTCTTTGCAACTATCTTTCCGTTGTAAAGTGCTTTTGAACTTCTTCCTGCTTTTGCGTTCCACACTTTTTCTCGTGAGATTTTCCATCCCTCATATTTTGGTGTTGGCATATCTTCTAAACTATCCTTAGTCCAACCAAACTTCAACGTAAATGCCATATGACACCTCCTAACTTTTTCACATAAAAAAGAGACCCATTCGCATGAGCCTCTTTCTTTAAGCCATGTTCCAAGAAATTCCTTTATTCTTGGAGATTTTCTTTGCGTTGTTCATAATTGCCGTTGTTACTTTTGTTCCGTCAAGGTAAACATCACCGCCACCGACATTCGCATTCGATAATTCCTCTTTGATTGCCGCCTTTGTAGCCGCATAAACAGCCGGTGCAACCGCTTCGGAAATACCGGTCGTAATCTGTTTGTTATTTGCAACAACGGACTTACCATTGTCGAATTTACCCATCATTTCGCCGTGGCTTGCACGGAACCATCCATCTTCCGGAAATCCACCGTTAGCATAAGTCTCGTAATTCAATCCGTACTTTTTCAGCATTTTGATTAGTGATTTTTCTGCATGACTTACGAATATCTGTCCTTGCTGACCTATTGTCACTCTGTTTTTGGCATTATTTATAGCAGCAGTCAATTTTCCGTAATTTACTTTTCTTCCGTCCATCGACTTAACAGAAGATTTTAATTTACCCTCTGTCACATTGTTAATTGAAGCTGAAACATCCAATGAAAACTTTTTCTGTTGTAACTGTGTTTTAACTGCGTTATACCAACCTTTACGGAGTTTAGGGTCGATATTCACATTTATGTCACGGTTTTTCATGGTTTTCATCGCAACACTTAAATCTCCAAGATTCTTAATGCCAAATGTCTTTACGCCAGCAGTTATCGTCTTACCTTGCAATCCGTTTACTTTCCCCTGCAAACTATCAACATCATCACCGCCAGATGTTTCAGCCTTAACACTTACTGATTTTGGTTTCAAGGAATCAATTTTTTTCTTCAATGCGTCTGTTGACTTGTAGTTCTTATCTGTTATCTTTCTGTAATCTTCCCATGTAATTTCACCATTTTCGAGTGCTTTTTTCAGTTTGTCCTGTATAGATTTACTTTCGGAAGATGAAATTCCAAGTTTTTTCATTTTCTTATTAAGTGTATCTACGGCCTTTGAATATTTCGTCGTTTGTGTAATTATTGGTTTATAATCATTGAGTTCTTTTTTCCCTCTATCTATCTTGGTAGCAACATTACCTTTGCTTTCACCAAGCAAATCCAAAAAATCTGCTGCCGACTGTACGGATTGTTTATTAGTCATTGTCTTATAATCTTTATCAAGTGCTTTTCTTATCGTTTTCTCCGATATTTCTCCACTTTCTAATTTTTTATTAAGACGGCCAACAAGTCTATCCACTGTATTGGTATTAGAACCATAACCGAATTTATCCATCATCTGAACAACTTCTTTAAGCAACATAGACTTATCATCGGTACCGCTCGCATATCGTTCCACATTGCCTTTTGCGTCTCCACCGGCAGTAATACTATTTTCCCACCATCCATAGGCGGCAACAAGAGCAACTCCCATTGCTCTTCCCATTGTACTCCCTAAACCGCTAAATTTATCCGTCAAGCCTTTTGAGTTTATTTTTGCCGAAATTAAGGAATTGCTTATTCCATCACTAAAAACAGTTTTTAGTGATTCCCAAAGAATTTTTAATTTTTTATAGGCAAAAACTCCAATAAGAACGGTTGATAACTTAAATGCAATACCTAATGGGTCTCTAATAAATGCCGAAATAGCCACTTTCAAAGCATTGAATAATCCCTTGACTATTATTTTCCCTACTTTCAAAAGTGTTTTTCCCCATTCTATTTCAGAAAGAAAATCTCCAATTGCTTTTCCTACTTCCCACCAATTCACGGTAGAAAGTGCGGTGTCAATCGTATCAAGTATTCCAGTAATTCCATCACTGATTGTCTTTCCTAACTCCTGCCATCCAGTTAATCCAGTATTCTTGCGGACTTCTCCCATCTCTTCAAGAAATCCATTGATGTAATCTCCGATTTTCTTTCCGAGGTTTTTGTATGGGAAGTCTACCATAACTCCAAACGCAAACTGAATCATACCACGCAACTTCGCTCCAAGCGATTTTCCTGCTAATTTGGCATTAAACGTATTTATGGCAGATGTTATACCCTCTTTAATACTTTGACCGAATTTAAGCCAATCAAACGTCTTGAAAAAGGTGTATGATGTTTCAAACCATGTATTCAATCCCTCGGAGAAATTTTCTCCAAGTTTTGTCCAATCAAGGTCTTTAACAAATCCATTCAAAAACGTAGCAAGAGATTTAGCAATCTTCTTCGTAGTCTTTTTAATTTTTGTCCATGGAATGTTTCTCATTCCCTTGTTAATCCAGTTAGCCAGTGCCGAACCAAGAGAAGTAAAATCTCCACCTTTCCATGCATCAAGAATTGCTTTCTTCATCTTCTTATACAACTCAACTGCCTTGTTCTGATTGCTCTTAAAGGCTTTATCCCATATATTTTCATAGTTCTTTAATGCGTCGCTAATATCCTTAGAAAGGTCAATATTAGCATTTCCACCAGAAGGGTCTGTATCACCACTATCGCTATCACTGTTGTCCTGCAATTTGTTTACTTGGTCAAATGTCTGCAAATTGTCGGCGGCTTTTTTTGTCTTTTTAGCCGTCTTATCCATGTTCTTAGCAACTTTATCCGTATCGTCTGCCGCATCAGAGTAGTCCGGTACCTCTGGTGTTTTCCGTGAACCATCCGTATCACCAAGTTTGATTCCTGCCAGTTTTGCTACCCACTGTGCGAAATCCTGTAAAACCATAACCATAGCATTCATATATGGGTACAATTTTTGAACAATCGGCATAAACAAAGAGCCAATTGTCAAAGATAATTTCTTAAATCCAGCATTCAACATCTTAAGTTGATTGTTTGGCGAATTAATTGTTTTGGCGAGGTCGGAATATGCAACCTTTGACTGTTCCAACATAGTCAAAACACGCAACTGCATTTTGGACTGTTGCGAAAGGTTCTTAATACTTTCTGTAACACCGTGATTCATCGCAGTTTGTGCTAAGCCAGCGGAGGTGATGTCAAGCCCGTATTTATAAACTGCCCTGCTCTGGCCGACGAGAGCTGATTGAAAGTTTTGCATAACGTCAGCGGTGTCTAAGTTTGCTAAAGACGCCCAATCTGCGGATAACATAGTAAGTGCTTTTGCGGAATCAATCGACGTTTCACCAAGCATACCGGCAGAGTTCGTAATCTGCGCAATAGCGGCATTGTAATTCATAACCTCTGTTAAATCCAAGCCAAGGTTGTGTGAAAAAGTATTTGTTGCATCTCCAGTATTATAATCAACATCATATCCAGTCAACTGCTTTTGAAGTTTTCCAAATCTTTTACGGAAACTTCCTGCATATTCTTCCGCACTATTATAACCAGCTTTCTTAAACTGGTTAGCACTGTCTTTTCCAACCTTATCAAGCGCAACCGAAAAATAGTTAAATTCCTCAATGTAGTCCTGCGCCGAACCAATTGCTTGACCAAATTTCTTTACAGCACGAATTACCAAAAAGAATTTAGCATAAAACATACCGATGCTACTTACAAAACCTTTTGATGATTTATGTGCGCTTTTTAATTTGTCTTTTAATGAACTAAGTGCATTTCCAAGTTTTTTAGTGCTTGTTGATGCTCTATCAGAAACAGTGGAAATTCTACTACCGCTTGACGCAAGGTTTCCAAGACCTTGAATTGTGTTGGCTACGTTTGAGTTGATTTGAGGTGCATTTTGCAGTTTTTTCAGCAAATTTATTACACCGTTACCAAGTTTCTTAAGGTTTGCAACTGTTTCGCCAACACGCTTTCCTGCATTTGCAAGTTTAGCAATACCCTCTACAACTTTTGTAATGCTAATATCAATTGCATTTGCAGAAGATAATTTGCGTACAAGTTTTACTACTTGCTTTCCTAATTTCGGAAATTCTGTTGTTACATTACCAATATACTGACCGCTATTAGAAAGCCTTGCTAACGAACCAACAACACGTGTCACAGTGCTTTCAATTTCAGATACACCGCTAAGTTTGGTTGCTAAATTTGAAACAGAATTTGCAATCTTTGTCATTTTGGATGTATCAAACCCATCCATATTTACTTTTGAAAGGTTTTTAACTGCATTTACGGCAGATGTAATACCACCAAGATTCTGAATGTTCCCAAGATTGTTAAGACCATTTGCCAGTGTATTCAAACCACTGGCAGTACGAGATAATCCACCAACATCAATTTTCGCAAAACGCTCAAATCCTTTTGCAATTCTATTGTAGTCGGTTGCCTTTACTCCGCTTAATGTTTTGGTAGCATTTCCAAGTTTTGATACTCCATTTGCAAGTCCACTTAAATTGCTACCGTTAATCTTAGACAGTGAAGATGTTAATACATCAATTTTACCAACAAGATTTGTAATTTCATCTTTGGCACTTTTTGCCGTTGCATTTATTTTAATATCCAACGATTCAACTGTTTCTGACATACTAACACCTCACTATCTATCATTTGCATTACGCAAGATTTTTCAATCTAATAAAACCGTACTTTCCTGCATACTCAATTTTGGCAACTCTGCTTACTTTTGATTTCCACAGAATCCGTACGGTTTCACCTTTTTTGATTGTCATAAGTTTTTTAGACGTAAACAAACGTCCTTTTCTCAAATATGTGTTGCAACGTAATTTACCGGTCCATGTTTTCTTGAATTTATCAAAAGAACCATACGTTGATTTTAATTTACTTGTTGTACTTCCCCACTTTCCAAGGTAAAAATGCGGAGTATCAACAATGGATTTCCAATCTCCTCCCCATTTCAAACCGATTTTTTTTGATTTTGCAATCTTAGCAACTTTTCTAATCAGTTCATCGTTATAAAGCAGTTTAGAATCATTGATTGCAATATCAAAAGCAATACCCCACTGGTGTTGAGAAGAATACGCACTTCCGGTAGCGTTTGTTACTATCTTGCCCGGCTTTGTTCTTCCCTTTGCATAAAGCGAATCCTGATATGCTTTTGTACGAAGTCCCTCTGTGATAATCAGATAGATTCCATTTTTTTCACACTCTTTAAGCAAAAGTCCAAGTTTGTAGTTTAACCATGGATGTAACTTTTTTCTGTCAATTCTAATTGAATGTTCTTTTTTCATTTTTCAACACTCCTTATATGATTGTTTCTGGCAATCCTTTGTTCATAGACCTTGCCATCCACTGTTTTTCAATTTCAATTGCTTTCTTTATCTCTTGTTCTTCTGTTTCTTTTTCTGCTATATATTCTTCTTCAAACATTTTTGACATAATTGGACTTTTAATATATTCCGATTTTGCTGATTTACCATTCAAGCAACTGTCTATGGCTACAATCAAAGCAGATATTCCATAATTTCCCCACCATATATGTTGCAATTCATCTTGTTCTTTTAACTGGAGTTCATGCGCTTTGTCATATGGATATAGGTCTTTTGGACAACTTTCCATAATCCTATCGTAAGAAACTCCATAGAAAAGATAATGAGGTATTACATCTTCATATATAAAATCCGAGTATGACTTATTTATTTTTTCTGTGGCTTCTTGTGGTCTTGCGGAAGTTTCGTTACTTTCTCCGATGCTTCCTCTGTCTCCCCAATCTGGTTTAACAGGTCTCCCAAAAAACCCTTACTCATCAATTCCTCCGTCAACTGCGTAAACAAATCAAGGATTCCTTTATCTGGCGATTCATCGTGGTAATCGTCAAGAATATCTCCTACTTCCTGAACGCTCTCAACTGGATTTTCTTTCTGAAATCCAACGTAAAGCAAATCACGAACACAGCAAAACAGTTCTTTAACCTTGCCAATGCCGCCCACATCACTGTCATTTTCAACTTCTTCACTGTCAAAAATTCCAAGCAAATCCTTTGTTCTGTCCATCAAATCTGTGTCGCAGAAACTGTTATATCCAAATCTAACCTTGTATTCCTTACCTTTAACTTTTAATTCCATAATGATTTATCCTTTCCCCACTTTTAGTGGAAAGGAGCCACCCCGAAAGGTGGCTCTCTTTTTTACTGCATATATTATTCGAGTTCCGGTTCGGCTGTCTCTTCATCCTCGCTACTCAACACAGCCTTTTTAGTGTTTCTCGTTGAATAGCTTGTTACCCCACTTTTGTAACAGTGAAAGTACCATCCTTGTTATCAACGACTGTAAGTTGGTCAGTAACCCATTTAGGCACGGTATTCTGAACAACGGTAGCGGTCATTTCAAGAATTTCATCTACGCCGCCTACATCATTTACAGTAGGTGTAATCTGACCTACATATGCTGCTTTGGCAACACCACCAACGCCATCCGTTCCATACAACTGAATAATGTCGCATTTTTTACCCTCAACATTCAAAAGAGCACTAAAATCATCTTTTTCAAGGTTTCCTACAAACTCTTTTGCGTCAGACTGTTTAATACCCATTTCAAAAGTCTGTGCATCATCCTCCATCGTGGTACTTTCTACAGTGTTTGGTGCAGATGTTGGCGATGGGATTGACTTTGCACGTAACATCAATTTGTATGTTCCTGCAAATCCATCTTCGCTGTGTTCTTTGTAGATAATTCTTGCCAAATAACTTGTTGAAGCCATCTTGTTACCTCCTTAAATTTAATAAAAAAATAAAGCCTTTCGGCTTGTATTTACGTCAATATATATCATTCTTTCCGATTGTTCTGCTAAATCTAGCAGTTTGCCGGTAAGTGTCTTTTGTATCATCTTGCGTAGGCATTGAAGAACCACGAAAACGCATTGTTTTCATAATTCTCTTAACTTCCCTTATAACTTCTTTTGCTCTTGCTTGTGATTTATTATCAGTCACATCAATTTGAAAAGAAAACTTTTCCGCATTGATTTTGTCACCCTCTAAATCTTCTCCGATTTCTGAACCTGGTAACAATTGTAATCTTACAAAAGGAAAAACCGCTGGTGTATTACTACTGCCAACGGAAGAAAAGTTTTTATCTGTCATTTTGTATTTTTTTTTCAAACTATCGGAAAAGTTTGTTTTTATCCTTGTGAATACAGTAGATGGCACTAATTCATCCCATTCCACCGACATATGCACCACCTACTTTCAAAATATTTCTTTTGCCGTTTTTATAATTTTGCTTCTTATATCTTCTCCGGCTTTATACATAGGCATAGTGGCTTTTACACCATGCGTAGGCATCCATTTTTGTTCCTTTTCGTTCCAGTACCACCACATATCGTCATAAGCGTGTGTCTGCCCCGGAAATGTACCAACGCCATAGGGGAATTTACTTCCAACTAATGGATTTTTCGTTGGGTTAAAATGAACACCTGCACCAAATTCAATAGCAAGCAAAATACTAAACGGTGCGTAGCCATCTTGTTCTTTTACTTGCCCTTTAGCAAGCAATATACCATTACACCCTATCTTGTCAGCAGATATGTTTGTCGAAACCGTAACATACTTTCCTAATGGACTCTCTGATATATTCGTTTCAGCAACCTCTACACCACTTTGTAATAGCCTAGAAACAAGTTGTTTGCATTTGATAGGTAAATCATCCCTATACTGCAAAAGTTGCTTTTTAAGGGCGTTTAATCCACTTATAGACAAATCCGCAGTAAATGTTTTTCTCCCCATACTATTTCACATTCCTTTTTAACAAGAACAAGTCCTCATTTAATCCCTCGTCCGCAACACCTTTTACTGTGTAATCAGCACTGCTTTCATCTGGTATTGTGTTATCATCATCCTTGTATACGATTTTTGACTTCTTCCAAATCACGCTACCGGATTTCAAGGGCAAATAACCTTTACTGACAATGATTTGTGCATAGTTTGTACTATCATCAATACCATAGTCTTGCCATACAACTTCATTCAACTTATTTGTGATGTTTGCCTTAAACTCAACTGGCTTTGTATAGCCAATTGTTGTTTCTCCGGTTTCAATCTTGTTCCCATCATCATCCGTAATGTAAATTACATTTCCCTCTTCGTCTGTATAACTTTCGTAAATTGGAATTTCATCATCTTGTAAAGAATAAAACATTCTTTGTTTGTTAGATGCCAACGTCATCAAGGCAACCACCTACTCACTTGATTTAATCTGTTTAATGAGCTGATTTCCGTATACGCTCAATCCGGCAACAAGAACACCCTGAACAATTGATGTAAACACTGCCATAAGCATTTCTGGTACTGTTCCAATAGATGTATTTGCCATTACCCAAATGGCACAAAGCAAAATACCAAGTACACCTAAAATACAAGGAATGTACTTATCTTTGATAACATCCATTTTTTTAATTCCGACACCGATAATATACAGAACAACTGCTACTACAATCAGTTCCGGTTTTACATAACTCATAATACTATCCATCTTTTCTTACTTCCTTTCCGTTGAGACGTTCTTCAAGTCCGTTAAGCCTGTGATGAGCCTGCTTGCAACTTTCTTCAACTTTAATAATTCTGTCATTGTGCATTTTAATATCTTCCCTCATGGATGATATTTCTGATTTAATCTCTTTAGTATCTTGACCTATATCATCAAGTTTTACATTGATTCTTGTGTTGTCTTTTACGCGTTCTTCTATATCTTTTGTGTCTGTCCGCTTATTATTCTTTAGTCCAAAGTAAACAGAAAAACAAACGGAAATAACGCTAATAAGTAAAGCAATCTCAATATTCATACCTTACCGCCTTTCCGCAAATTATAGTGTTTCGTTGCCCTCCACCGCTTACACGAAACGCCCTGCGAGAAATTTAGATACTCTAAACAACTCACGCACAATCTTCTATAAGACCTGCACAAATGGATAAACACATTTCAAAATATCATCACGACTAACCCAAGTCCTTGAAATTGAATTTTCGCTATGGCTACTTTCAAATGGTGCGCCCATCTGTGCAAAATCATATACTGCCAAATTCTTAATTACGGAATAGTAGTTATCGTAAAGGTCTTTCTCAACTTCCTCATCTGTGTAAGATGTTGCCTGATAGTTTCTTCTGTTCTTAACTTCTCGTATAGCATCTTTGACCTTTACTGAAATTATGTCAGCATTAAACGTAGGCTCATTTCCATATTCAATTGTCAAATCTGCAATAATTTCTTCTTGCAGTCCTACTTCCATTGCTTCATCCATAATTCAAACTCCTATAATCCGAATTTTTCAATCAACATTTTCTTTAAATCTGCGCCGCTAATCTCTTCCGCTTTATCAAATCCCTGCTCGTTAGCAAGTTTTTGTAAATCAGCGGTAGACATACGATTGATTTCTGTTTTGGTATAAGACTTCTCAGCAGACAGATTTGTATTTTCAGAAAAACTAGAGGTGGATTTCTCCACCTCTTTTGAATTATTTTCTGGAACATCTTCTCCTGCTGCATACCAAATACCATTCTTATTTACGATATAGGGATATATCATGCTTAATACCTCCTACTCTTGTGAATGAACCTCAATTACAAATGTTGAATCCATATTTTCATAAGATGGAAGCACAATCTCAGAAGCGGTTACAGATGTAATAGCTGGTGGACCGTACTCAACTTTCTTTGCTACTGCAATTCCTACTCCGTACATAGATACGTCTACATCAGCCACCTGTGAAGCTGTTCTCTCTTCCGGTGTAGTACCAAACCAAGTACCGCCAAGAGCACCAGAAGGAAGTAATGTAACCTTATCATCTGGATAAAAATATGCTTCCTTGCCATCATCCCCAATGTACATCTTGTCATAAAGAACAATGGTAAGTTTTGTTCTTGACTTAACGATTGAAATTACATTATCGTCTGTAAGTTCAATATTTGCTGTAAGGTTTTGGGCAAGAATTGCATTTTTAACCTGTTTATTCTCTAACAGATAATTAAACGTGTTAGAGTTCATAAGAACATATGTTGCAACCTTACCAAGTTTTGCAAGCGCTTTTCTTGCATTATTAAGGTCGGTAAGTGGCTTTGAATTTACTGTGTCGCTCCACATTGCTGTGTCCTGCAACTTTAAGTAATGCTTAGCGGTATATTCTCCGTTAGGGTCGTAATCATACTCATACTTAACGCCATCAGATTCAATTCCGATTGTTGGGTGTCCTTTTGCTGTGGCAAGAAGAGCCATTCTCATTCTTTCCGGAACAACCTCTGCACCTCTTACAAGTGTTGTGGTATCATCATAGATACTTTGTAATGCTCCCTGTAAATACGGGTCGTTTTCATCCTTAATTCTGTCGATTTCCTGTGCATCTTCCTCTGTAATAACCATCTGTTCACGGAAAAATGCCATCTGTGTCTTTTCTGTTTTTAATCCCTCTCTTGCACGAATTGTAGGCAAAGCATCAAGGTTTGATGGCTTTAACGATACCGGAAGTCCTTTGTGTGTTTTAATCCACTTTAAATCAAGCCCCGATTTCTTTCTTTCCGGGAACCACTGTAATCCAAGATAAGGAATATCATTGCTTGCATCGTTTGTAGCTGCAAGCGCAATGGCTTTTGTATCTACTACTTCATTTACTAACATTCTTTTTACCTCCTGTTAATTACTCAAATACAATCATTGGCAGTGCTGTCTTAACTGCTGCATCAATGGTTACACCCGAATGATTTTTGGCTGTTGTTTCGTCAATATAAGCTTTTTTAAGCAATGTACCCTGTGATCTATCTTCCGTTACATCATGAAGCAAAATACCAACTACGGTTGCTGTGTTGTCTGCAACTCCTGTCTTTCCGATAGGTGTTCCAGCCTTAACAACCTTTTTCCCATTCGCCAATTTCTCTGTTACGCTTGTAAAATCAAGTGTCATAGGAATACCCTCAAACGGTTTTCTTTTGAGGATGTTTACATCTCCCTCGTATGCTGTCTGTTCAAACTGCATCATTTTAATTACCTCCTACATAATGTGATAAAACGTCATTATTCTGTTTCTGACCGCTGTAATACTTCTCTACAAGTTTTTCAGCGTTTGTTTTTTCTTCTCCACTTCCACCTGTAGAACCACCCGGATTAGGCGTATCGTCAAGTTTCTGTTTCTCATATTCAGCGATTGCCGTTTTTTTACTGTCGGCAAAAATCTGACCGAGAACCTCATAATCTGTAGCACCATCATCTGTAACAACTTTGCTTGCCTGCTCTGCTGTCAAACCAAACTTTTCCATTGCATTTGCTCTCTGTGTGCGAACTGTGTCTTTCTTTTCAAGCTGCGCAATTTGTTTGTTTGCCGCTTCAAGTGCCGTTGTTGCTTTTTCAAGCTCTGTCATGTTCTGGCTGTTAAGCTCGTCAAGCTGTGTCTGCAATTCGTCAGCTTTATTAGCTTTTTCTTTGTACTGTTCAGCTTTGGCATTTGCCTTTTGAACCGTACTTCCATAGTCAGCCATTATTTTGTCTGCATTTTCTTCGCTAATTCCCATAGCGATAAGTTCTTCTCGTTTCATATTTTTACCTCCATGTCATACGAATTTTTATACGGTGCAACGACACCGATTGACATTGCTGTTTTGTACGCTCACAGCTTTGCGAATTTTTATAAAATAAAAGAGATAGTCTATTCGACTACCTCTTTATTTACTGGATTGTTGTTTGGTTCTACATCTTTGCTTGTCGGATATAGATATTCCATTCTTTCTTTTGATTCAAGAGCAACGGCTTCACTGTCACTAAACAAGTCAACTGTTTTTATTGCTCTCTTATAATCAACCCCTGCTTCAAGAAGCATTTTAAGTGCTTCGGACTTCGTAAGCAGATTATCTATCTTGTTATGGTTGATATGTATTTCAATGTCGCTTGGCATAAGCGTAAAATTTCGCTTTATACGCAAACGATTCAGTATAATTCTAAGAGACATTCTTTCCGATTTTTTTAGTATCGGTTCGTTGATTGCCGTTCTTAGTCCTGCATCATAATGTCCGTTTCGTAGGTTTACTGCATTTCCAGTATCACCTCCGGCATTGTTGTTGGAACGATTAGCCAAGCCTTGAATACTCAAAAACCTTTCAAACAAATCATCAAAAACAACTTGACTTTCTGTTTGGTTCAGTTCATTTGTCATAACATCAACATCGGCTTTATTTTCGCCATTGTTTGATTTAACAACTAAAGCACCCTCTAATCTCATCTGTGAAAATAATTCATTGTCAATCTCGCAATTCACAAATTTAATCCATGCAGAAACAAACTGCTCAATGCCGTTTACCCGGTCAGAAGATAATGTATTGATTGAATCCGTAATAGGAATTGTAATTTCAATATCCGATAATCTTCTTGCATTATTGGGATATTCCACAACCGGAATAGCGTTATTTCCGTTCAACCCACTACTTTTAATTTTTCCGTCAACAATTTCAAAATACTCTCTTTCCGTATAGCAAAAGTATATTGAATTATCGTTTTCGTCTTCTCTGATTTGACAAGAAAATGCGGGTTTTCTATTTGAATAATAAACAACAAACGTATAGCGTGGGTCTTCCGAAAACAAAGCAAAGTCGCTTTCGTCAAGCAAATCTCCGTTTCCGTTGTCATTTCCAACAAATCTATAAGCCGTACCGCAAATACTTCGCCAACGGCAAATATCAATGTCTACTTCTTGCTTGCTTTCAGAATCCATCGTAACATTTAGCTCCGTAATCTCTTCTGATTTCTTATCGTCTGTTCCACGTAACACATATTGAATAGGCTCTGCACATATTTCAGCAGTTTTACGCTCAACAAGTTCATAAGCAAGATTTAAAACAAGTTTGTTGTTTACTTCCGGCCTATTTACCTTTTTACGGTATAAAATAGGCTGGTCTCCTCTGTAATATCTATCAAGGTAATTGATTTCTTTTGCATTCTGCGTGTGAATCGAAAGTGCCTTGTTTAATTCTTCGACAATATTTAATTTTGTAATTTTGGATTTATTTGTAGAAATTACTTTTCTTCCAAAATTGCATTGATTTACTGCCGTAAACGGTCTTATGTTTTTCCCATAATACTTAAACATTAAAGCACCTCACTAACAAAACGTCATTCCACTCGATGTTGTCCTTTGTACTATTTTTTTCAACTCTGTAGTTCCAGTATCTACATGGTAAACAACTCTTTTTCTGCATTTTTTGCAATTCACAGAAATATTCATACTGGAACGTCCATCCCATACGGCTACTTTTCTTCCGCATCTTGGACAATATATCGTTTTTGGTTCCGTCATAAAAACCTCGTTTCTTGCAATAAAAAAACACCGCCTTTTTTTGGCAG
>ULUI01083160.1_pt1 | contig 16818 bp, 10 predicted proteins | sample 1958371 | NCBI WGS metagenome assembly ULUI01 (sample SAMEA4835756, study PRJEB28245) | human gut metagenome | biome: gut microbiome; material: fecal sample | place: Denmark | collected 2008
TATATTTGTCGTCCGTTCGTCACCAACTAATATTCAATTAACCAACAGTTCCTCTTACACCTTATATCCCCTGCTTTTAAGCGTATCCTGTGCAGTTTCGTTAGCTCCATATCTTGAATACGTAAGTCCTGAATATACCTTCTCTGTATTCTTCATAAGTGGCTTGGAATCATCAAGCTGACTCACCTCAAGAAATGAGGTTCTTAACTTTCCAAGCATTGTAATAACTCTGCTTACGCTATCGCGTTCACCGGAAACCTGCGCACTTATAAGTGTACGTTTCATGTAATTATACAGCTGATACAACTGCACTGATATCTCATACTCCATATCAAGCCCTGTAATAAGCTGGTCTATGCCACGCATCGCCATATGAAGCTTCTCTTTATATCCACTGCTGGTATCATCGTTTAGTGCCTCGTTAAGATAGTCTGTTATAATATCATATGTAATAACAACAAGCTGCGACCTTGTAGCCTGCGATATTCTATATGAATATGTCCTTATCATATCGTTATTCATACAACCGGCTCCTATACGTTTTTCCTCTACGTTTTATATGGATTATTGTTCCACTTTTTTATTTATTTCTGAAGAAGCTGTAACACCTCTGATGGTCTTTGATTAGCCTGTGAAAGAATAGATGTTGCTGCCTGTGTAAGAACTGTCTGTGAAGTATATTCTGTCATTTCTTCTGCCATATCTGTATCAATCTTTGCAGACAATGCTTTAGTTACATTCTCATCAGACACCTCAAGGTTATTATTGGTATGCTCAAATCTGTTTTCATAAGCACCTATTTTTGAACGTACTGAGTTAACATATGATATGGCAGTATCTACAGTATCTATAGCAAGCTGTGCTGTATATCCTGTCATTACGTTAATGTTATCAGTACCTATCATATATGTTGTTATAGGAGGAATATTAAGAACTATAACCTGGTTCTCATTAGCACCTACATGTATACTCATAGTTCCTACATCTGTAACCTCTTGGTTAATATCTGTTGCTGTACCGCCTGATGCCACAGATTTTCCATTCTTCTTTGCAGCTACTGTATCATCAAACACTGTTCCTGCAACATTTCCAGGAATATCCATAACAAACTCTTTGTTATTAACATCCTTAACTGTAATCCTTGTTCCTTTAGTAGATATAACAGCTGAATCCTCAAAGCCTGCCCTGCTTCCATCATCAGCCTTTGCAAACTCGGCTTCAACATCACTGCCCTCTGCATGTATACATTTACCAAGACCTGTTGGATCGTATGCATCTGATATGCCAAGAAGTCCTGCAAGTTCTTCGTTGTCACATGAAATATCAAGCTTCTGGTCTCTTCCATACTGCTCTGTCATTATAACAAGCCTGTTTCCTGTATAAGAAGTTTCTGGCTTATAACCAGCATAATCTGTTCCGTTAGTTTTAGTGTCTGATGTAGTCTGCGATACCGCAAATGCTTTTCCACCAGTAAGTCCTACACCTGTCATTATTCTATCCATAACAACATCAAGTGTATCACCCTCTAATATATTTATCTGATAACCATTAACAGATATTGTTCCTGCCTGCTCACTGCTTATTGTATCTGTAGAAGACATAGTTATCTGGCTGCCAACCGCTACAGCCTGTCTTGCATCCTGTGTGATAGTCACTCCATATATGCCAGCTGTAAAGCTGTCTGATATGGAAATCTGATTAACCCCCTGATAGTCGGAATATACCCTTCTTGAAAGATTACCATTGATAAGAGGCTGTGTATTGAATTCTGTCTGCTCTGATATTCTGTCTATCTCAGCATTAATGTTGTCAATCTCCTGCTGGATGGCTGAGCGCTCATCATCTGAGTTAACATCGTTGGCTGCCTGTACTGTAAGCTCTTTAAAACGTGTAAGCATTGACTGTATCTCAACAATAGCACCTTCTGCTGTGTTAAGCACTGAAATACCATCTGTAGTATTATTCTTTGCCTGCTCAAGACCTCTTATCTGTATCCTCATCTTTTCTGATATGGCACATCCTGCTGGATCATCAGCAGAGCTGTTGATTTTATAGCCTGAAGAAAGTCTCTGGATAGAACCTGATAAAGAATTCTGCGCCTTCTGTAATGCATTGTTTGATATAATCGCTGATATATTTGTATTTATTCTCATATATTCTCCATTTCTGCTTATAAAAACATAGCTTCCATGCCATCTATATTTATATTATCAATCCTCCGTGATTGCTCTCATATAAGGTATATCGGATATTCTTTATATTTCTTTAATCTGTCAGTTTTTTTACTTTCCAAAGAATACGCCTGTAACCGACTGTGCTATCCTGTAAAGCTCATCTGCTGGTACCGATGCCCCTGAATTCTCATATGTAACATAATTAACATCTGGGACTCTTACCGTATTGATTCTTACACTATTCATTCCATGCTGCAGCTTTAAAACATTTTCAAGTTCTTCAAAACTCTTATAAATGCTCCTGTCATCAGGATGTACAGTGTTGGAATTCTGCTTTACAAACAGACTTATATCTTTTCCTGTAATCTTTGCTTCCATAGACAGCTCTCCATAAGCCTCTGTATCCATCTTAATAGATATTTTGCCCTTATCGCTGCTGTCTGATAAGAATGTAAGATTGATAAGACCTGCTTTTCCATTCTTTACATATGGGATACGGTAATCATTCTTTCTTGCAAGATTACTTATATATCTTATCTGTCTGTTGCTTATTCTTAGTTCTTCAAATGTATCATAGTCAACTGGTGTTTCATCTGTATCCGTAAGTGAACTTTCTATAGCTTCCTCAAGTTCATCTCCTGCTGCTTCTTCAAGATTCGTATACAGAGCCTCCAGCTTCTCTCTTCCTGACAGCACATCTGAAAGCTTTTCACTGCTATCTATATATGCTGCTTTACTGCTGTTATTTTTATCAGCATGATTATGCCCTGACTTATCAGCATTTCCTATTCCTTTTCCCTTAAGAGCTCTTGTATATGCCATAAGCTCTCCTGTTGCAAGAAGCTCATTGACGGCATTGATATTACCTATATTCTCGTTAATACCTGCTCTTCTTAGCTCTCTTGTAACCTCAGCATCTGCATCTGCTGCCTTCTGTGTCACATCCTGTATATAACTGCTATCAAGCTCCTTTTCCAGCTTTTCATCATAGTTATCTAAAAGATTCTCTGCAAAATGTTCAACATGCTGGTCTTCTATCGGTGTATTTATGTCTGATTCTTTCAATGTATTAGGTGTAATATACTGCTGTGACTTTGCAAATAAGGATTCAAAATAACTTACCATATCCTTATCTTCCTTTGTAAAGCCTACCGTATCATCTATTGTCACATCTATACCTGAATGCTTGCGGCTTGTGTATGCACTTATAAGATTACCCATCGTAATCTCTTTACCCTGCTTCATAAGTGCACCTGCACATACTCCGGCATCTCTTGTGAATATATTCATCATCTGATATATTCCGATAAACTGTTTTTTCTTTGTTTCACTTATTCCACTTGTTTTCTCAAGCTTATACAGGAATCTTGAATATTTTTCTTCGTTATCCTTAGTAGCTCCCTGATTCATCCTGCTAAGATAATCGTTTACTGTCCATATATCTGTATTCATAGGGTTAATACCAGCATCTATCATCTTAACAACAGTTTCAGGCTTCATATTGTTTACAAGATTATTAAGAGTTGAATATATTTTTCTTGCTCTTTCTACTGACTCCTTAGTTATATCAATATTATTAGATGCAAGAAGCTTTATAACATCTCTGTTTTCCTGTGTATTCTCAAGTTCCAGCTTATCTATGATTCCATTGGCACTATTATTAACAGCCTTAAGTATCGAATCATCAAGATCCTCCCTTATCTGTGTACCAACTGTCTTATAAGTACCAATAGCCCTTGCATATCTACTTCTTAAACTGCTTGCGACATTGGATACCATAGATATACTAAGCTTATATGGATCACTGTTCATAAGCTTTTCATACATCTGTGCTGGTGCTATCTCGATGTCATAAAGAGCCTTTCTGACATCAAGCACATCATTGTACATCTGTACATTTCCGGCGTAAACTGCACCATCAGCCTCCATTGTTTTAAGTTTCTCTGTAATCTCATCAAGAGGCGTATAAAGAAGTGGTGTGTTGTTTCGTTCAAGTATAATACCGGAGCCGGCAGTAAGAAGCATTCTTGCTTCAAGGAGTGTATTGTACGCCTTTTCAGGACTGTACTGATATGCACCAAAGTTTCCCATCGCTGCATAACTATTCTGTCCATACATCCCTGACTGGCCCGTATATGCTATCTGCTGATTCTGTCCCGACATACCCTGCTGGTTTTGTGCTGACATTAACGCCTGATCTGTATACATACCCTGCTGGCTACCTGGTGTAGTGCTGTCTGCACTCCATCCAACCTGCATAACCACCTTAAGACTTGATATTGTAAATGCTTTTCCTGATGATATAACATTCATAATATCATCATAGCTTGCATCCGCAAGTGTTACGATGGCTGATTTTACATTCTCCCATATAGACGGATCATTCGTTAATGGTGTGTCACTGGCTTCTCCTCCAATAGCCATCTGGTCAGCTATCTTGTCAAGAACCCTGCTCTGTCCATCAGCATCTGAAAGTCCAGCAAGATTAAGCGTGTCCAGCATAGCCTTATATTTAAGCGTTTTTTCCGTAACTGGTATATTATTGTTGATAAGCTCCTGTGCGTTGTTAAGATTCTGCAGATTAACAGCAAGTCCTGATTTTCCTATAAGAGACTCTATCTGTGGTCTCATCGCATTGAACTCCTGAAATGATATCTGGTATCCTGAATTCTGTGGAAGTCCTGCAACTGACATCTCTGCTTTATATATTCCGTCTATTGTCGGTGCTATATCGTTGGATATCATATAATACTTTGCCTTTTCTGAAAGCTCCACTATACCTGAAGCTTTATCAAGTGCTGCCTGTGCCTCTCTTAATGAATCCTCATCTATACTTACACCTGCACCACTAAGTCTTTCAACTACATCTGATGAAACTCCGGCAACACCTGCTGCCTTTTCTATGGTACTCTTACTTACACCTGTACCATAAGCCACATAATCATCTGAATGCATGGCAAGCTCTACCCTTATTTTGTCTATTATGGATACCATCTCATCTGGTGAAGAATCCATGATATTAAATCCTTCTCCTGATATATCAACTGCTTCCATTCCTGAAAGCTTCTTAACAAGTGCCTTAAAGCTTATCTGTGCTGTCTTTGCAGAATCCATGATCTGCTGTCTGACATCATCTGCTTCCTTTAAAAGTGACTCATATGTGTTGTCCTTTAATCTGCTGTTGTCCTGTCCATCAGACACTATAACCCCGCCAAATGCTCCATTTACACCATATGACCTGGCTGCGTTATTCTCTTTATAGTTAATAGATGTACCTGAATTCACTCCATCTTTAACATTACCCTTATTAAAATCTCCTGCATATATTGAAACTGACATATAACCGTTACTTAACCTCCGCTCCCTATACGTTCTATAATCGTGTCTGTAATATATTTCGGAATAAATATATAAAAATTTAATGATACCAGGGTCAAAAGGTCTAAACCCACATGAGCTCGCTCATTGGTGGGTGGATTGTGGGAGTGCGTAGCACGGAACAATCCGCAGGTATCAAAGTCGGGGGCTTTTTACCCCGACATCATTTAATTACTGTTTAACAGCTTCCAAGCAGCTGATTAAAATCTCCAACGCACAGTGGCTTTGAATAGTAGAAGCCCTGTATATTATCACAGTTCAGCCGTGTAAGAAAATCAACCTGCTTCTTCGTCTCAACTCCCTCGGCTGTGACCGATATCCCAAGCTCCTTGGCAAGAGTTATTGTATGATCAAGCAGTCTCTCACCGCTGAAATCACCTATATAATCAATAAGACTTTTATCAATCTTTAAGGTATCAAAGCATTTCATGTTAATAGTTGATAATGATGAATAGCCTGAACCAAAATCATCCACAAGCAGTGAAAAACCGTTGTTGTGGAACTGATCTGCAAGTACCTTGATATTAGCATTATCTATGGCTGCACTTTCTGTTATCTCGATAGGCACATACTTTGTATCTATGCCTGTTTCATTTGCAATGCACTTATAAAGCTCTACCACTGATTCAAAATACAGTGTCGCCCTCGACAGATTAATAGATACCGGAATAATCTGTCTGCCCTTGCTTTTCCACTCTGCCTGCTGCCTGCATACGCCCTTAAACACATATTCATCGAGTGTCTTAATAAGACCATCCTTTTCAAACAATGGAATAAACCTGGCTGGTGATATCAGCTTTCCATCCCCACCACGCCATCTTACAAGTGCTTCAGCACCAACTAGCTTGTTATCAACTGGATTATACTTAGGCTGATACCATATCTCAAACTGCCCATTGGATATCGCACCGGCAAACTCATCTTCCATAGCCCTGTTTTCGAGTATTTTTAAAGTATCCTCATGGCTATAGAACTGATAACTTATATCTTTACGCTCTTTAACCTGATTCTTTGCAAAATTAGCCTCGCTGTAAGCTTCTTCGACCTTTTTGCCATGCTTCCAGTGTGATACTCCATAGTAAGGTATTATATTAGGTATCTTAAGCGCTTCTGTTATATCTTTAAGACCTTCCCCGATTTTATGTATACACTCTATAACCTCATCTTTGTCATCACATCTGCAATATATAGCAAAGCGGTCAGCATTAATATGAGCTGCCAGGTCTTTAGAAGTGAGGCTTTTTTCTATACATCTCCATATATTCTTCAGTGTTTCATCACCTTTGATAATCCCACATATGGAGTTGATAATCTTGAAGTCATGAATATCCATAGAAATAAGGTAGCCTGGCTCCCTGTAGTCTCTTAATGTCTTTTTAAAATGAGCATAATTACCACCACCTGTTATATGGTCTATATACGCTATACGTTCCAGCTCCCGCTGTTTTTCAGCACTTATATCCTCAAAGCCAGCAACCATATGATGTAATTCACCTATTCCGTCTATGTTAACAAACTTGGCTCTGCAATAAGCGATTCCACCATCACGCACAATACTATAGTCATACTGGTATGAATTCTTTATCTTAAACTGTTCTCTCAGATTATCAAGAGATGTCTCTATACGCATATTTTCCTTTTCATCACCGACTACCCTCTTATCAATGTATTCCTTCATAATGTCTGAATATAGTGGAATATTCTTAAGAGAGCTGTTAAGCATGCTCTTTACTGCTGGATTGATCTTATATGGATATACCTGCTCACTGTCTACATCTACATAATATACACTGTTAAAGTTATATATAAGTGCACTGACAATATTGTTAAGCTTGGAGTCATCTTCTATATATTCAAGAAGTCCAACAGTACATAAAGGCTTATGATTATCATCATAACTTATAGTACACATAGAGATTCTAAACATCTGGTTCTGAAGTGTTGAAAACTCTTTACTTATACACTCGGTTCCCAAATCTACTGCTTCAAACATTTTGAGCAGGTGATTTTTCTCAATAATCATATTATAAAACTCTGACTCTTTTATATCTGTTATTTCACCCGTTCCACCCATACGCTCCATCTCATATCTTGAAAGCACAACCTTTTTACTTGATGGGTAGTATGTAAAAATATGCTTATTCAATTGGGCTAAAGCCTTTTCAACATTAACCACTGTGTCCTTGTTAATAGTTCCAACTTTACTTGTTTCTTCCATAAACATCCCCCTATCCATTTTTCATATGTCATTTAACACTATCATCTTTCGTTTTTATATATGTCATTCGACACTATCATCTTTTGTTTTTTCATATATCATTTAAAACCGTATCTGTGAAAATAAATCATTACAAAAATTCCTATATACAATAAATATATCACCAGTTTTATTTTTAGTAAATCATTATATTTTCACATCAAAAAATGCCAGCCTCCATTTACTGAAGACTGGCATCTAATATTTTTAATTATATGATATGATGTCGTGGGAAAAAGCCCCCGACTTTGATACCTACGAATTGCTCCGTGCTACACACTCCCACAATTCACCCACCTATGAGCAAGCTCATGTGGTTGAAAGACCTTTTGACCCTGGTATCATTATTATATTAACCTTATTTACATAACAGCAAATATAACGGCAGCCGCAATGACTATCTGCATAATAGCAAATCTGAATACAACCTGTGCATCTGACCAGCCCTTATTCTTTCTCATATGATCATGTATAGGTGTTCTTATATTCTGCATAAGATTAATATGAAGAAATCTTATGAATGAAACCTTGATCAGTCCAAGACCTCCATCAACTATAAGAATAATGGCAAGCGGTATGAACAACAGTGGACAATGCAGCTTAAGAAATGAAAATGCAATAAATATTCCTATTGCCCTTGAACCTGCATCACCCATAAGAAGCTTGCTTGGAGATGCATTAAACCACAGATAACCAAGTATACATACAACCATTATAAGTATTACATGTCTAAAAGAGCTTTCTATGTCAAATATTCTGAACAGTAAAAACACTGAGCTAAGTGTAATCGCTGAAAGAGTTCCACATAATCCATCAACTCCGTCTGAGCAGTTGGTTACATTGATGCTTACCCATATGAGAATAACGATAAGTATTCCATATATAACAGGGTTAAGTGTGACTGTAAGCTTAAAAAGTGCTATATCAAATGTGCCCGGGTTGTAGTGAAGATATGTTATGGCAGCCATAACTGCAATAATAAAGTCTATAATACCCTTTTTCAGCTCTCCCCATGGAGATGAGGATGCATCATCAAGATATCCTGAAAGCATGGCAGCAAGCACCAGTATCAGATATATAATAATCTCTGATGTAAGATTTACGAAAATCATACATGTTATCGTGAATACAAGTATAAATATAATTCCCGCCCCACGTGGTTTACCTACAGACTTTGAACCATTGATAGCATATGCTCTTCCGCCATCTCTTGGAAGTATATTCTTTCCCATATATATCGCGAAGCATGTTAGTGCAAATGCAAACAATATGCTGACAAATGTGACTACATTTATGTAGTTTGGACTTATTAAATAATAAATCATAATATTTCTCCTTAATTAGTATTACCTTTCATATAAAGGTATAAGTGGCAAATGGTTTTTTAACGCTTATATCATAATATGAAACCAGTATACTTTATGATAAATTCCTGCAATTATGATGTCAAGTGTTACATTAAACTCATTATAATCATTTATTATGTAACATTTTAACATTAAACTTAAAAAGGCAATAAAAAATGACCAATTGTCAAAAAATTAATAGTATTTAATCGAATATTATGATAAAATATTTTTATACAAATGAGTATGTGAACTGATATATGATATCAGTTAAATATAAGTGGAAGGGCGGAGTTATATGGCTGATATATTGAATTACAATGATGTGCGGATAAGCGAGTTGGATTCCTATCTTTTTGGACAGGGAACACATTATGAGATTTACAATAAAATGGGAGCACATGTTGCACAAAAGGATGGTAAGACAGGTGTATATTTCGCAGTATGGGCACCAGCTGCCAAGGATGTGTATGTTATAGGTGAGTTTAATGACTGGAAAGCCTATGGATATGACATGAAAAAGATTTCCGATGGCGGCATATATGAACTATTTGTAGAAGGTGCCATGAAGGGACAGATGTATAAGTACCTTATTATAGCACAGAACGGAGAAGCTATATATAAGGCTGACCCTTATGCCAATGCAGCGCAGCTAAGACCTGAAACAGCATCTATCGTAGCAGACCTTAACAGTTTTACATGGACAGATAGTGCATGGGTAGAATCCAAGAAAAAAGAAAACCATCTTAAGTCACCTATGTCTATATACGAATGTCACCTTGGTTCATGGAAAAAGCAGGAGGATGGCACTGAAGATGGCTATATTAACTACAGGGATATAGCACCTGATCTCGCAGCGTATGTTTCAGAAATGGGATATACACATATTGAGCTTATGGGTATTGCAGAGTATCCTTTCGATGGCTCATGGGGTTATCAGGTTACAGGATATTATGCACCTACTGCAAGATACGGAACACCAGAGGACTTCATGTATTTCGTTAATTATATGCACAGCAAACATATTGCCATCATACTTGACTGGGTTCCTGCGCATTTTCCAAAGGATGCACATGGTCTTGCCAACTTCGATGGAAGCTGTGTCTACGAGTATGCAGACCCTCGAAAAGGTGAACATCCTGACTGGGGCACTAAAGTATTTGATTATGGTAAGAATGAAGTATCCAACTTCCTTATTGCAAATGGTATGTTCTGGGTAGATAAGTTCCATATAGACGGATTAAGAGTTGATGCTGTGGCATCCATGCTCTATCTTGACTACGGAAGAACAGAAGGTAACTGGGTTCCTAACAAATACGGCGGTAACGGCAACCTTGAAGCCATGAGCTTTTTAAAACATTTTAACAGCATGATGAAAAAACGTTTCCCTCAGGCTGTTACAATAGCAGAAGAATCAACAGCATGGCCTATGGTAAGTGGTGATCCTGACAATGGTGAATGTCTTGGATTCACATTTAAGTGGAATATGGGATGGATGCATGATTTCCTTGAATACATGAAACTTGATCCTTACTTTAGAAAGTTCAATCATGGAAAGATGACCTTCTCATTAATGTATGCGTACAGTGAGAATTTCATACTTGTTCTTTCACATGATGAGGTTGTCCACCTTAAATGCTCTATGCTCGGCAAAATGCCAGGTGATAAGGATGATAAGTTTGCCAACTTAAAGCTGGCCTATGCATACATGAGTGGTCATCCTGGTAAAAAGTTACTCTTTATGGGACAGGAATTCGGTCAGTGGAACGAATGGAGTGAAAAGAAAGCTCTTGACTGGTACCTGCTTGAAGATCCTTCACACAAGGAGCTTAAGGAATTTACCAAAGCATGTATGATGCTTAACAAAAAGTATAAATGTCTGTACGAAACAGATTATAGCCCAGAAGGTTTCCGCTGGATAAACGCAAACGACAGAGATAACAGTGTATTTTCATTTATAAGAATAAGTCCGGATAAAAAGAGGCATCTTCTGTTTGTCTTAAACTTCACACCAGTAGAACGTATGCATCACAGAATCGGTGTTCCTATAAAAGGAAAATACAAGCTTGTTCTTGGTGATGATTTAAAGAATCAGAAGAAAACACTCACAAGTATTCACGGAGAATGTGACGGATATAAAGATTCACTGCTTATTGACTTACATAGATACGGCATCGCTGTTTATGAATTCAATGGTGATGTGAACGCGCATAAGCCTACGAAGATATCATAAATCTTTTATCTGGCTGTTACGCCATCATATCTGTCAATGGCTTAATCATATTTATCTTATAAGTACATATTAAAACAAAAGGCTGGGAGACAATAACCTACAATCAAGGTTATTGCCTCCCAGCCTTCTGTTTTAATATCACTTATTACAACTGTTTCTTGCTTCTACTTTCCTTTTATGTTCTTCCATTCTCTTACGTCTTCTGTGTTCCCGCTCTTTTTTCTGCTTATCTATTATTTTATTAACACCAGCTTCATCTGTATGCTTTAATATCCTTACATCATAATATTGTCCATCATCACTCTGTTTAACCTTCATTCTACCCTTAAACAATCCGTGCTCATCACACACAAAAACAGAATAATAATTCTTTGAGGATGTGGCAAACCACTTTATACGCCTTTTCATCGGACTTTTACATATATAACAACTGCACGATCTTGCTATCCTGTCCTCTGCCGCCTTATCTCTTGTCTTAAAACCCTTTGATATATACTTTTCATAAGTTTTGAAATTCATATATATTTCTTCTTTTCTTGATGATGGGATTCTATATGTATCTATACTTTCATATATGCTCACACTGTCAAAATCCATATTAGAAAAGATTCTTGCTGTATATATAGCATCATTGATTGCTGAATGATACTCTGCATCTTCCAAAAATCCAAGCTCTTCAATCGCTATTTTCAAGCTCCTTCTTGTCTTTCCGTCAGAGTATACCTTACTATATAACTTCTGAAGATCATAATATGTTAATGGAAAAGGAAAATGATTTTCCACACCAAAATACTTCATATTTCTCTGGAATTCTGTAAGATCTGAACCTCCCCATGTTATAAACTTATAATCTTCACCACACCATTCAAGGAACTCACCTGCAGCACTCTTAAAATCCTGTCCTGATTTAAGGTCATCAGCTGTAATCCCAAGCATTTCTGATACTTTTCCATGAAGTCTCGTGTATACAACAGGCTTTATTATGCGTTCCCACTTTCCTGTTACTTTCTTATTCTCATCAAGCTTAACTGCACCTATCTGTATAATCTCAAATGGTAGTCCTAAAACAGTATATTGCTTACCCCTGCTGCTCTGATTCCACTCAAGATCCAACACTATATAATTCATACTCATCCTCATTTCTGTGCACATTCTTTGTACATATCGGGTTGTGTCACAAGTCAAAAAATCTATAGTGCATGCTCAAATGCCTTTTTACCTTTTGACCATCACATCATCATAAAATACTTTATCACATTTTTTATATTTTATCACCTATATGTTATGATGTTATGGTGTCAAAAAATATAATTCCTGTAGAGCTTGTAAATACAGTCTTATACTTTTCAGAAATAATCAAGTCATCTGCTCTGTTATTTCTTCTTAAAGTCTGCAACCTTAAATCTTCGTATCATTTCACGCAGATTCTCTGCTTCGCTGCTCATCTGCTGACTAGCTGCTGCACATTCCTGTGATGTTGCTGAATTCGTCTGTACAACATCATTAATCTGCTCAATTCCTTCATTAATCTGCTTTATTTCTGCCGTCTGCTGCTCTAATGTATCCGCGATATCAGTAACTTCCTCTGTAATCATCTTAGAACTACCAGCAACCTCTTCTAACTGCGTTGCAGTCTCATCTGCAATCGTCATACCCTTCTTAACAGCCCTTACAGATGTTTCAATGAGTACAGCAGATTCTTTTGCTGCCTTAGCACTCTGGTCTGCTAAAAGATTTACCTGATTAGCAACAACTGCAAAGCCTTTTCCGGCTTCTCCAGCTCTTGCTGCTTCTATAGATGCATTCAAGGCAAGCAGATTAGTCTGTGAGGCAATTTCATTAATTGTTGCAATAATCTTATCAATCTCATTTGATGCCTCATTAATATCATTCATAGAGGCAACCATTTCCTGCATCTTACTGTTGCTCTCAGAAATAGCATCTCCAAGATTTCCCACTCTGCTGCTGATTTGCTTTGCAGACTGCGAATTGTTTTCCACCTGCTCTGCAACACCTGCAACTGTTGCTGTAAGCTCCTCTACAACAGCAGCCTGATTCGTTGCTCCATCTGCTAACTCATTAGAACTTGAAGCAACCTGCTCTGCTGCACTTGATACTTCATCTGAAACTCTCTGGATTCCTTTAATAGTTTCTGCCATGCTTTCCTCAAACAGCATAAAGGAATTCAATATTCCAACAAAATCACCCTTCCACTCTACTTCCGGCTTGACATCAAAATTACCTTCTGCAAACAACTTCATTGCACGGTCTATATCATCTACGTAGCTTCCAAGAATAGCAATAGAGTTACGCAGGCTGTGTGCCAGTCTTCCAAGCTCATCATCAGACTTATAATCAAGTGTGCTGTGAAGATTTCCTTTCATCATTTCATCTGCAGTATTTTCTACTGACTTTAATGGTGCAATAATCGTTTCAAGTACTTTCTTACTTGTCCTCTTTGCCAGTATCCACGCAGTCGATAGACAGACAATAATACATACAATTCCTGCAGCTGCAAATATAAGTGTAGTTATAGCAGCCTTATTGCTCGCCTTATCTGTAATATCACCTAAGCTTCTTGCTTTTTCAACAAGCTTATTCAATGCAGGAGTACATTTATTAAGAATTTCTTCAGTTGCCTTATCCTTGTTGCCGCTTTTAATATTTTCTATGATTGAATAACCTATGTTTCCCCACTGAGAAAGATAAGATGCATATTCATTGTAATCTGCTTCTGAAACAACCCCGCTCTTCTTTATAATCTGAAGCTGGGAATCAACATCCGTAAGCAATTTTTCTACTGTAAGTTCATAGTCATTATAAGAAGATGTATCATTATTTAATGCCATTTCTCTTATATTTCTCGCAGCAGCATTAACATTTACTCTGCACATTTTAACAGCCTGGTCTGCAGCCGAAACATTTTCTACATAGTGATACATATTAGCAAATAACACACCTATAACTATTATAGAAAACAGCCCGGATATCAGCATCATAATGATAACTTTTTTGTAGCCATAATTTATCCTTTCCTTCAAATGCATATCTTCCAATTTCTTTTTCATCATATTTATATGTGGTGTCATAGATTGTTATTTCCTTTCTTTATAATAATTATATTTATTTCAAACCTTTATAGCAGAATATATTTTCTAAGTCAACAGATTTCGGGCATTAGTTTTTATATTCTATTTTTTTAACAAAAGTCCCCTACCCCACTCCTAACTTTTTAGTACTTTTTTCACATTTTCTATATTTAAACAGCTTTTGATAGTGTGTATTGCATACAAAAATAATATTGTTATTAAGCAGACAGCTATAGAAGTCTATTAAAACGTATGCCGCAAGGCGAACATCAACAAAGCCGGTACTGGATTAAACAAATCCCGTACCGGCTTTATCAATATTTTCGCTATATTAATAATCTTTATCTATATTAATCTCGTCATCAGCTGGCCATGATTTTCTAAGGGCCACATAAGAAATCAGAAAGTTGGCAAACCAGCCTGCTGGTACAGCGAGCCATACATATTCAATGCCAAAACGTGGAGCACATAAAAGGGCAACCAACAGACGGATTGCAAGGTTAACCATATTAGCAATAAGAAATGGCCGCATGATTCCAAGTCCACGAAGAACACCATCTGTTGCCATCTTGATACCCATAAAAATGAAGAAATAACCAAGCCATCTCATATAATCACCAGACACCTGATATGCTAAATCAGTTCCGTCTTTTCCTAAAAACAACGATGAAATCTGCGTATGTAATGTTTCAATAACTATGAATGCAAGAACTGCAAAACATACGTCTAACACAAGTGCAGCGTGGTATCCTTTTTTAATACGCTGGCTCTGCTTTGCTCCCAGATTCTGGGAAACATATGGCGAAACTGCATTTCCAATAGATACAAAGATTAATGAAAAAACATTTTCCACTCTCATTGTTGCCGAATATCCCGCAAGGGCCTGTGTACCGAAGGGATTTACAACCGCCTGTACTATCATCATGCCAATGGATACTGTTGACTGCTGTAAAACAGATGGTACAGCAATTCGAAGCATAGAAGACAGCTCCTGTCTGTCAAACCAGTTAAAGCTGCTTTCATATCTGCGCATCCGGTAAAGGAATATCAGTAGTGAAAACACAGCCGAAATCCCCTGTGCAATAAGCGTTGCAAGTGCTGCACCAAACACTCCAAGGCCTAAGCCTGCCACCATCCATAGATCCATAATAATATTCAGTATAGAAGAAAATATCAGAAGTCCCAACGGAATCTTCGACTCACCGATTGAGGTAAACATCGTTGAAAGAATATTGTACATAAACAGAAACGGAAAACCAACAAAATAAACACGCAGATATAATACTGCATCATCCAATATATCAGCAGGAGTCTGCAATGCACTCAACATTATATTAGAAAAACAAAAACCAAATATGCCAAGAAATATGCTTAATATCAAAAAGCTGAGCAATGATGTTGACACAATTGTTTTCATCTTACTATAATCCCTGGCACCAAAGTACCGGCTCACAAGCACCCCGGCACCTACACCAGCACCAAGTGCTACACATATAAATACATTCGTAAGTGCAGCGCAGGCACCTACCGCTGCGAGTGCAGATGAGCCGACAAACTGACCAACTATTATTGAATCAGCCATATTATATACCTGTTGGAAAAAGCTTCCCAGAATCATAGGCATTGCAAATATTGTCAGCGCTTTAAGAGGCGCATCTGTGATTAAATATTCATCCTTTGACATTATTTTATTCCTCCATAAATGTTCAAATAACAACATTACTATTAAGATATATTTTCTTTACATACGCTGCAACTGGCTTATGATATATTCCGTTCTACGGATAGCTTCTTCCACCTGACATCTGGCATTATTGATTCGATCCTGTACCATCCAGTCCGCAACAAATCCATCAAAAAAATAGTCTGCGAAAGACAAAAAATCTCCTATATTAATATTCAAATCACATGCAATATTCACATCATTTAATTCTCTGCTGAAATTACGAAGATCATACTTTGCCTGTTCCATGTTTTGTCTTGCCTGGTCTATTTTAGAATGTTTAAGCATCGTGGAGAAAAATCCACCACCAAACATATCCAATAATCCCCAGTTCTTTGCACTGTTCAGATTATCTCTGGCTGTCTTTAAACTATTGATTGCCCTATATCCAGCATCTATCGCTTCTCTTTTCTCTTTCTCTATATCATATCCCATAAGTTATTACCTCCGATTTTTCTTTTCAACTGAAATGTTATACATGTAACGACTCCATCTGATATTAAAAACGCAGCAATGACACATTCAATCATTGCTGCTAAAATAATGTTCCCTGGGGGAATCGAACCCTAAACTGCCCCTTAGGAGAGCTCCAACCTATTGTCACTCTCTGTCAATCTG
>ULUI01067310.1_pt1 | contig 16152 bp, 19 predicted proteins | sample 1958371 | NCBI WGS metagenome assembly ULUI01 (sample SAMEA4835756, study PRJEB28245) | human gut metagenome | biome: gut microbiome; material: fecal sample | place: Denmark | collected 2008
CCCACCAGTTCCGCCGTGCAGCGTGGACCGACCTGACTGTGAAGGTGTATCTGTGATGCTTCTGGGAAGCAGCCCTGTGTTAAACGCAATTCATCTCATACATGAGAAAACAAATAAATATCCCCCGGCTTTGCCGGGGGATATTTATTCATACGACTTTACTCAACGCCATATTTACCCATTAGAACTATTTCAAATACGGCTTCAGCATCTCAACCAGTTCGTAAACTTTCGTTCCGGGTGCTGACTCAGATGGTTTCCGTCCCTCATTCTGCTTGTCCAATCGCTTTGCATTAGCAATCGCAATGTCCATGTAAGGCCGCAGCACTTCATACATATCCGGGCGGTTCTTCTCGTAACTCCCTGCTCGTAACTCCGTTTTTCAGCCAATCGCTTAGCTTCGGCCAGTAACGAGATCTATCAATATCAGTATCCATATACATAAAATGCAGCAAATACCACAGTTCTACGCACTGGTTCGACCATACAGCATGGTAAATCGTCTCACCTTGTGCATTGTATTCTTCGCACAGCTGTGCTACCATGTCGATATTTTCTGCCGGAAAATCATCTGTGTCATAGACAATCCAGACGTGCTTAAACACAATGCCGTTATTCTGAACGTATTGACGAGCTTTCATCAACAGATTCACCGTATTGTCGCCAATGCCCTCTACCTTTAGCTGGATTCTATCACGGTACTTAGAATTGATAATCCGTTGAATTGCGCCAAAATACTGCGGCTCGGTTTCTGTACCTTCAGATGCAATCAAGTGGTATTCCGGCTGAATCATCCTCGCCTTATCACGGCGATTCTTCATCCAGCTTTTTCCAAGGTCACTCTTTTTCGGAGGCTTCAAACTCATGCCCAGTCCCTCCCTGTCAGCATATTGGAAAGGTAGGGATCTGCACCATATCGACCTTCCAGATACTGCTTGTCAAAGGCCGCTGTGCTCTTGACGCGAGTATTGTCCTCCTGCCGGAATTCGTAAAGCGAATAAATCTCGCTCTCATGATTGTCATTCATTGCGGCAAACCAAATTTCATCACGGCGGAAAACAGTGTTTTTCATCGTAGTCAGGTCGTGAGAACTGAATAACAGTTGTGCGCCCTTCTTGTTCAGTTCTTGGTTCTTGAACATCTGAATCACATACCGGAGCAGCTTCGGATGCAGCTTGGCATCCAGTTCGTCCACAACCACTGTGCGGCCTTCCTGCAACGCTACCATCAGAACCGGCAAGGCTGCAATCATTTTCTTGGTTCCATCCGACTCTGCTTCAAAGGGAAGCTCGTAGACCTTGCCGTTGATCGTTCTTTGCGTGAACAGGTGCTTGCTATCTTCATCATAGCGATAACCGGACAAATCAATACCTACATCATTCAGTGCATGAATCAAGCTTTCCTTAGTCGTCTCACTCTTGGACACCAGCACAATGTTTTCTGCTCTGGGGTTTGCGTAGCTCTGTGTAATACAGGATTCAAACCAATTCTGCACTTCTGCAATCACAGAGATATTGTAGTTGATTGCCAAAAAAGAAAGATACGGCATCTTCGGGTTGACGTCCAAGTTGATGCTTGCCTTATTGATACTTGCCCCCAATTCAATCTTCTGGCCGTCTCGTTCAAAAATCAGTCCTGTCTTCTTGCCACCAAGAGTGCGCCACAGAAGAGACTCAAAGACAATTTCTTTCTTGAGCGAAATGTAATACTGGTACTCCTTCTCCCCTACACGGAAGAACACCTGAAAAATCGTAGGTTCATTGGCAGAACCTTCGTCCAACATAAAGGGAGCCACACTGCTGCCCTGCTGGAAAATCATAGGCTGTCGATTCTTTTCCAACGCATGAATCGGCTTCACAACAAGGTTAATCAGGCAAAAGAATGCCTGTAGCAGATTCGTCTTCCCACCACCATTAGGGCCGTAGACCGCACTGACCGGAAGCAAATCTTCCGCTTTCTCCTGCCGAATCAAGGCATCCTGAAACTCCGGAATCGCCATTGCACGGAAATCAAATGTCGTTTCATCCTTATAAGACTTAAAATTCTGAAAAGAAAATTGGCAAAGCATTCTTTCAACTCCTTCCTGTTATTAGTATACCTCATTTTCAATTTTTATTCTAGCATTTTAGAAAATTTCATTCTTATATAAGTTTTATAGAGCGAAACCAAAGAGTAAAAAGTTTTTATTTATACAAAAAACGGAGCTTCCCGCAGCATGGTATCACCTCGCAGATGTGAGTCACTTGTTATTATTGTACCTTCTTTCCACTCACAAAACAAGACGCAAAATGCCCGCTGGCTCTTGATAAAGAAAGCCAGACCTGTCTGATCGGACGAAAATCATCCCAAATGTCGAAACTGGATTTATTGCAGTCTGTAATGATTTTTCCATTCGGCATAATGAATTTGAAGAGCAGAGATAGGAAATACGCTGCCTTTGCTCAAATCGCCCTATAAGAAATCCCAAAAAGCAGTTTATTATCATCCTATTAGATTTCGATCTATGGATAACAGTGTCATAAATCACCAGATAGAATGCTATACGTTTTTATAGTAGTTGTTCCTCCCGATCAATTTCTATTTGATTCATAACATCCTGATAAATCACAAAAAGAGGTGTTTTTTATGACAATGGCAAAGAAGCTCCCACTTTTAGCACCTTCCATTCATACGTTTGAAGTAAATGGAACGTACAAGGATTGCGAAGCGAGGCGCACTGTATTTATGGCAATTCAAAAAATGGTATCCTCTGGAAAATACTATCGGATTCCGTATCACGGCTCCTCGAAAAAAGGCTACTCTTATAAAAGAAAAGATGGCGGTTTGAGCATCACATTGGCAGATTACCCAGATTTTAGGAAAAGATACATAACGTTATCTGGTGTAAACCTTGCTCGGATCGCAGGTAATCCATCTCGTTTAAGTTTAACAGATTTATCGCCAGAAGGTTTGGCCATGCAAGAGCAGGCATTTCTGGATGAGTTGGAACAGCTTGGACTCCTTGAAATTGAGGATTCTGTTAAATGGAAAATGCACCGGTTGGATATCACACAAGACTTCTATGTGAAATGCGATCCCTCGCTGATGGTAAAAATCATTCGTTATGCAGGAAGCGTTGACCCGTACAGGAAAGGTCGCGCACTGCACTATAACCAGCACAATGAGATCCGAAGCTGTAAATTTGAAAAAACGTGGTACGATTTTGCACTCTATGACAAGCATCAGCAGCTCTTGAATTGCGAAAAGGAGAGCTATCCGATTTCTCCGGATGATCTGGAACGCTCAAAAAATCTGGTTCGGTATGAAATTCAATTAAAGCGCCCCAGTCTGAAAGAATTTGAGCACGATAAGTTGGAATCGAAATCTTCAAAGTTCCAGTTTGGAAATCATGCGCTGTTTCATTATTTTGATAAAATCAGTGATGATATTCCGCTCTTTCTATATCGGTATGCCGTCGATTATTTTGGTAAGCATTCGTGGTATAACGTTCCAACTGCCTTGAAAGCCGTACAAATGAGCAATCTTGATGACGATACCAAAGAACTTGTCGCTGCGTATATCGAAGCGCAGGATGAGCCGGAACTGACTGATAAGATACATCATAAAAAGAAAATCGCAAAGGCTTTGGAAAAATTAGAGATCAACGACGTGATCATCCCTTGCCGCATCCTGAACGATCGTCAATGCGGCAGATTTCCATGTGCGCCCTTATGCACAAGGGTACAAGGGCTTTGAGCGAACAAAAAATGATCCGTGTAAAACAGAACGAAAATTCACCAGAATCACAAGAATGGAGTTGATTTTCAATGCTAGACAACTATCCTGATGTCCTGAGCTTCCGGCAGGTCATGGAAATTACGCATGTTGGCAGAAATCTACTGCTTCGTCTTCTGAACAGCGGCGAAATTCCCGCCTTCAAGATGGGAAAACTCTGGAAGGTTTACAAACAAGACCTGATCCAGTATATGAGCCAATGTCAGTGAGCCTTATCTTTCGTTTGGGGCAAAAAGAATCCCGTTGGACTCCGCAGCAGGAATCCAGCGGGATTCGATTCTATCGATCTTTTAATGTGCTCGTCTCAAATTTCAACAAGGATTTTACACTCTTGTACTTTTACCAAGTCTGTATTTCAGCACCGTTGGCTTCAGCCATCTGAATCACTCTGTCCACATATACTCCTGCATCTTCATCCGTCAATGTTTCGATGTCAAAATCATACCATATCTCATGAAGGTCTTGTATCATCCCCTCAACTTCCATATAATAAGTAGCTTCATCGTAAAACTTCAGATACTCTATAAATCGTGACAAAGCATCCAGATTGCTATACTTTCCACTGTATTCGTATACGTCCGTATACATTGCATTCAGCCATGCGGTCTTAAAATCACTCCCATAGCTGAGGTAGTACTCTTTCGTGCTTTCCGGCATTTCTCCAAACTCATAGGAGTTGACGTCTACAGAGATCTCGCCAGAAAGTTCCGAATAGGTATCCATTCCATTCGTGCTAACAACTTTACGGTCTGATCTGGTAGCCGTCTGGGCAGAATTGTCGGAATCCGTGTCCTCTGTGTAGGTTTCGCTCTCAGGTTCTGCCATGCTGACGCTGGAAGATGAATCTGCAAGCGCATCATCCAAAGCATTTTCCAATTCGTCAAGCGCATTGCTGCTGGCAATTCCATGATCGTTGCAATAGCTGTTACTGATCTCGGAAAGCGTGATGTTCTGCCTTAACAGGTTCATCGTTTCGCCGTCCATGGTCATCCGGTCGATTTCAAAAGAGCCGTCATCATTCAACTTGAAATAGATGCCAACGGTGGCTTTTTCTCCCGTTTGTGTGCTGGCGCACTCACCGCTGTAGTGGACAAAAGTCACTCCGTCCTGTTCATAGTTTTCCCACGTTCCATTTGCAAAAAAATCGTCCAACACCTCGCCTACTGTGGCTTCTGCCGGGAAGACACTCAAGTATCCGTCCGAAACTCCTTTGGAGCGGGCATTGTCTGAGTAAAGCACAGGATATAACATATATACCGCAAACGCGACAAACGCCGCCGTAATCGCCAGCTCAATCAACAACGGCATCTTATGTGCGCCGAACAGCTTCCGGACTGCTGCCTTTTCTTCTTCCACCTGCTCCGCAGAAATTTTTTCAGGATACAGGATGGCGATCACCTGCGACAGCAGAACGCTGCTGAACACCGCATATAGGTATTCTTTCTTACTGCTTTTGGACGGTTTGGTCAGGATGGTCATTTTCAGGCCATCGGCTGTGTTTTTCAGCTGATAAGTACCACGCTTTTTGCTGTAAAAGGTCATGGCATCCGCAGTATCTGTCACCTGTTCAACGTCCGGGTTGGCAAATCCGCGGCGGATGCGATCTACGGCTTCTTCCCAGCTCATTCCTTCCGGCAAAGGCAGCTGGCCTCTGTCATGCTCCGGGCCATAGACTTTTTTATAGACATCATCCCGGAAGCCAAAATAGATCACTGCGGCGATAAGGAGTCCCAAAAGGATCGATACCGCTCCGGCACCGGTTGCAACACCTGTCACCACGCCCACAATGAACCCCAGCAGCAGCCAGATCTTTAAGCCATCCAGCGCAATGCTTCTGCGGGCAGCTGCGGTAAACAGCGGATGAAAGCCGCTCAAATTTTTAGATTTTCCTTTGGCTTTTTTAGCTTCTGCACTGCCATCATAGATTTCAAATCGTTCTTTCATGGTTTTTCCTCCCATCTCAATGGATGAACAGCTTTTTCAGAATCGCCACTGGAATCAAAATCAGTCCCAGCAGCACACCAAGAACAAATCTTGTCAGGAAAATATCCTTCATTGGCCCAATTTGAATTTTGTTTGCGTAGATGGTCTGCCCGACCGCCCAGTAACTCAACACACAATACACGATAAAGACAACCATTTCCATCTTTTTTGCTCCAACCTTTCTCAAATGTACTGCCACACAGAATTGAACCCTTGCAACTTGCTGTTTTCGATTCATCCCCTTTTCCATAACGCTCAATGCACTCGCCTGTAATTGGATTTATCTTGTAAAAATTATACGATTTATAGAATTACATGTCAAGCTATCCACCCTTAAAATCGTAAGTAACACTACGATTTATCCAAGGAGGTCTATGACATGGAACGCGAGAAACCAAACTTTGACATTCTGGGAAGGATCGACCGGGAGCGGTTGGCTCGTGGATGGTCTGAATACACCCTTGCCGAGAACTCCGGTCTGACGCAATCCACCTTATCAACGTGGCGCAGACGAAACCTTCAGCCTAATGTGACCTCAATTGAAAAAATATGTCACGGCCTTGGTATCACACTCTCGCAATTTTTTGAAGAGGACGCCGCCGTTCACCATTTGACAGAGGAGCAGAAATCCATTTTAACCATCTGGGATAGACTTTCGCCCTCGCAAAGAATCGCTATTTTGGATTTGATTCAGGCATTTCTGCCTGAATAAAGTAAACCCTTACAAAAAAGAAGGATGCCCGACGACCATTGCGTCACCTGGCATCCTTCTTCATTAGATAAAGGACTTCAGAACTTTTTTCAGTGCTTCACGCTGTTCCGGGGTTATGCGATTCAACAAATTCAAAAATTCCTGTTGTTCCTCCTTTGTAAATTCGCTATGGGGTTCATCTTTTACACGTTTTTCGTTTTGCATAACAACTCTTCCTTTTTAAGTTTTCCCTCGTCAGTCAACTCAGCCCGAATCTGCCGCTTATATTTATAATAGGTATTCCGGGCAAGTCCAGTCAATTTCATGCACTCCATGTCATCCAATGTGCCGCCAAACGCCTTACAATGGATACGGATCTTCTCCTTGGCTGCTTTGGACTTTTTGGTTTCAAAGCCAGTGCCTTTCTTGCGACCAACTTGCTTGCCATTCAACCGGGCGGTCAAAAGGCCCTCACGGGTGCGCTGGTGCAAGTCGGCAACTTCTTTTTCGGACTGCTCAAAGGCCAGCTTGATCTGCTCCTTAGCCAAAGCCATCAGATACTCGTTGATGCCCTTCAAGATGAAGTCTACATTCGTCCCTGTCATGGCAATGCTGCCGGACAGGGCTTTTTTGTAGGTCTCGGTGTCGATGTGGTGCTCTTTCAAGAACACCAGCCGGATGCCCTTATGGTAGAGGTCTTCGTACAGAGCAAACCCCTCTTCTGCATTTCTGGACATCCGGGACACCGAATCGAACACCACCGTATCTCCTGCTTTCAGAACCCGGTAGAGCTTCAGCCACTCCGGGCGAAAAATGGATGTGCCGGTGTAAGCTTCCTGCACGATATGGGCAGTCGGGTATTCTGCCTTGATGTTGCGGATCTGGCGGTCGATACTCTGTTTTGCAGTGGAAATTCTGCAATAGCCATAAATACTCATAACTTTTTTCTTTCTGTATCAAAAATGCCGTAGGTGCAGAAAAGTATCAATTACAGCGAGATTGGGCAATTTATCTTAGCAGATTGATAACGCTAAAATGACGAACGGCATTTTTAATACTTTTCCCGCACAAGTTTTCTGTCATTTTTGTTTCACATAGGTCTTTATGAATTCTTCCACTGTGACACATGGCTTTTGATTTTTCTCTGTTCCTCCAAACGGAGCATAGTTCCAGTCCGTTTCCTCGTCAATATATCGCCGCCCATCGTCCGGCAGTTCCAGCGGTTCCGCAAGGATAATGGTGCCCCAGTGGTTGACCATCACAAAGGGGGCAATCTCGCAGGGAATACCCCGGCACTCATCGTCGTGCCGGACATCGTAGGCATACAGACCATCCGGGATGGTGTCTCTCTTGATGCGGATGCTGGTGAACAGCGCTGGCTTTCCGCAAACCGTGATCTCTTCGTAGTGTTCGGTCATTGCATTAAAAGTCATAAAGCGTTCCTCCTTAAATTTCAACAATAAAGGCTCTGAATTTCTCTTTGTAGAAGTCCATTGAACTCTGCGGCAGAGAAGTCATATTTCCTTCGTTGTCGCATCCGGCCAGAAATCCCGGCCCTGCAAGAACATCGGCTCCATCCCACAGCGGACGATTGAGCGGCAGGCCAAGCAGCTTGCCTTCATCATTGCAGACCAGTGTGACCTCTGAACTGGTGTCACTTAAGGTGATGCATTCAATCAGCCCGCCTACAAATTTCTGCATGGCTTCAAGCGTGTTGTCCAGATCAATCTCCTTTGGCAGCTCCATTGGCAGTAGCGCAAGGACTTTGATTTTTTCTTCTTTCATCGTAAAATCTCCTTCTCCTTATGCTACGTTTAGCCTTGTAGCCTTATAGCAGTCAGCGCACATTCCCTCATGGGTGGCTGCAAACTCTGCCGCCTGCATGATGGAGCCATCTTTCAGCTTGACCCTCTTGATGGGCTGATTGCATCGGGCGCAGATGCAGGGCACAGGCGGCTGTTCCTGCTTCGGGGTAGAGGATTTCGGTTTCGGCTGCTTTTGAGGTTCAGCCTCCGGCTGCGGTGCAGCATCTTCCGGCAAATCCTCTCCGGCGTAGACATAGAGACCAAGGCCGAACATAGCAAGGTTCTTCACCAAACACCGCATGATAGCCTTATTCACGTCGAACATAGAGGCTGCTTCTACGGTGCGTTCCTCCATGCCGATCTTTTCACGGCGGCGGGTCTGCGGGTTGTAGTCCCATTTCGGGGTGGTGTAGGTATAAGGCGTGGCTTTCATGGCTTTGTTTGCGCCATCCAGTACAGGCAGCCACATTTCATGCGAAACGCCCTCAATCGTGACCGAGGTATACACCATGAAGCCGGTTATGGGGTCATAAACATAGGGCAGGCCGTTGAATTTCTTGACCTCGTAGCTGGCAGCAGGATACAGCTTCTTCACCTCTGCCCAAGCATACGCCCAGCTTACATATTTCAGTTCCGTGTTGCCGGACTTTTTGACTTCCAGATGATCTTTGAAGTCGATAGCAAATAATTTTACGAATGGATTTTCCGTAGTCATAATCAAACCTCCAAGAAAAAAGGCGGCAGAGAAGCTGCTCCCTGCCGCCATACAATTATGCCGCATGAACGATGGTAAACCTGCGGCTGCTCACATTTTTGCTGTACTGGTTGAAAATGTCCGGTTGCTCTTTCCGCAGGCGTTGGGAATCCACACGCTTGCTTTCGGAGGATACCCACGACACCTTATAGCCCGGTGCTGTGCCATAGGCGGCATCCTGCATTTGCAGCTTGACCTGCTGCTCGATAGCCGTTTTCTCCTGTTCCATCTGCTCGATTTGGTCAGAAAGCTCCTGCCGCTTATCCAGAAGTCCATGCAGCGCACTCAGGTCAGCGGTCTTGTCCCGGTTATCCACCTCATAAAGTTGGTTGATTTTCTGTGTGTCGCTATCACAGCCGTTGGGAGCCGGAGGAATCTGTGGAACCACATAACGTGTCCAGAAACGTTCTTCCTTATCAATGAAATCAGAAAGCACCTGCTTATCTGTCACAATCTTGTGGATCACTAGCTCTCTGCCGAAAATCAGAGCCGCCACATACCAGCAGTCGAAACCGCTGACGGCTAAGTAATGGTCAACCTGCGCCAGATAGTGAGCCGGGATTTTGCCGTCTGCCCACTTATCTGCGGAGAAGGGCGAGACTGTCTTGCATTCCAGCCCGGCCTTCTGTCCAACGATCAGGCGGTCAAAGTCTGCCAGAAGCAGCGGATGTTCCTCGCTCTGATAGATAGCGTTTGCACGGCGCACCTTCAGGCCGGTTGCTTCGGTAAACCGCTGCGCCACATAATCCTCCAAGTCACGACCCTGCCGCATGGCTTCGTTGTCGATATTTTCAATGGTATCGCTGATTTTATCGTGGTAAACCTGAAATGCCGAACGGTAGGGATTCAGGCCAAGGATAGCTCCGGCATCCGTGCCGGTAATGCCGCATTTGCGGTAACGGAGCCAATCTTCTTTGGACAAGTTCCGTGTGGATACAAGTCGTTTCATGCAATGTTCAGCCTCTCTTTCATCTGCTCTTCTACGATAGAGAAATCATATTCCACCAAGTCTTTGATAATGGTGGAAAACTCATCCACCAAGGTACGGTCATCATCCAGCCACAGGGTATACAGGAAATTCAGAATGTTCCGCTGCACCCGGAGATGGTTCCAGAAACGCTCGTCCATCTGCTTTTCGATGTCCAGTGTAATCAAGGCACTGACGATAGTGCTTTTCATCGTGATCTCGTATGCCGTGGTACAAGTTGGCTTTGGAAAATCGGCTTCAAGGCTGTTCAGGAACTCAGAAAATTCCCGGACAGCCCGGTTGCTCACATCATTCATAGTTCGCTCCTTTAGGCTGCTGCCAGCACCATCTTGTAGGCTTTGTCGATCATGGGATTGCCCTCTGCGGTGCGCAGGAACAGATTTTCGTTGTAGTTGCGAGTTTTACGGATGGGGTCTGCATGGGTGGCGAAGTCCGAAACAGCGTTCACGAACCGCCATCCGTTCTTTCCAACCCACTCCAAATCAGGTGCATTATAATAGCGGGCCTTCAAATCTTCCTGCAAGCGCAGGTTATTCTTCCGCTGGCCATCGGTTAAGTCTTCCGTGATGGGGAAGAACTCGTTGATAAATTCCTGCACCTTGCGGTCAGACAGCTTGATGGTGGTCAGCTCATGGATGCCCTTGCCCAGTTCCCCCATGTAGCTGTTGGCAAGCTGTAAGGTTTCACGGGCGTCCTGCACACGGAGCAGAACATTTTCAGTGTGGCGAGCAGTCCAGATACGCTTTGCAGTACCCAGAGCCAAATTCAAGGTATTCTGGCAGACCACACGAACCGGGGTCATAGCGACTTTTACACCAGAACTGCCATCATGGCTGTTGAAGAACACAAGATAGGGGGTTACTTCGTCTCCAGCGATGATGTACTTCTCCGGCAGCTTCGCCAGCATCCAGACCTTCTTGCCGCCCTGCAAAGAACCGGAAGTTTCATAAGTAACGCCCTCACCCAGCAGGTCATCCGTGAACTGAAATGCTTCTTCGTTCTGCACAATGCGGTAGCGGTCAGATACGACACCGAGTACGGCATCATCGGTGCTGCGGACGTTAGCCCGATAACCGGGGATCATAGCACCCGTGCCGGAATAGATGTTGCGGCTCTCCACCTGCCAATCCAGACCAGCCAGTTCCAGAGCCTCACGGCTTGCAGGAGCATCCATCACAATACGGCCAAGGCCATGCCAAGGGGTCTCACGGACAGAGAACATGGTTTCAACGTTTGCGGGCATAATCTTTACCTCCAAAATTTTTGATTATCTTATCTCTTTTCGATCTGATGAGCCATCCAGACAATGATTTTCGCAGCACCTTTTCCGGCTGCTTTCATCACCTCCACCAATACTTTTTCTAAGATTTCTGCCATTGATTTTTCCTCCGTTTTTCTGTAAAAATCAAAGACCAGTAAGCTGATGTGATTGCTTACTGGTCTTTCTATCCAATGATATAATATATCATTATATCGGCTTCAGATACGCCTAACTTGTACCAAGTGTGTCCGATGTGTCAGTGTTTTTGCGAATCAGTCTTATGTTTTCGTGTCTTTCAGGTGTTTTATAGGTGGAGATATAAGGATATAAAAAACTTGTTTTGAAAATCTCTGACACAACCGGCACAGCTGACACAGCCTCCTACTTCTGAGTTTTCGACCAGATTCCCACAACCACCGTGAGATCCTGCCATTCATTTTTACGGATTCCCTGATTTCTGGATGCCTTAAAAGCCTTTGCCTCCTCAAAGGAAATCGAAAAGCGTGCCATCTCTACAAAGCCATCCATCGTATATACTGCGGCGTTTCTCGCCCGTACCTCTGACATCTGAAAGTCGAGTGCCCAGCGAAATTCTTCATTTGTCAAAGGCGTGATTTGCGCCACACAGCTGTTGATAAGCTCCCGATCAACATCGTTCTTTGATGCCCGCTGCCATTCATCCAGCTTCTGCGAGATCCGCTTCATGTCCAGTGCTCCACTGCGTTCATCCTCCTGTTCTACGCTCTCATACTGGGATTGCAGATCTGCGATCTGGTTGTCTAAGCCTTTGCGGCGTTCCATAAGTTCCTGTTTGGTGATGATGCCGTCTGCACACAGGTCAATATACTTGTCCAGCCGCTCTCTCTGCTTAGCGATGCTCTTTTCCAGCATTGCCTTTCTGGAAATACGAACCGTCTTTTCCTCTGCCATACAGCGGCTCAGGATTTTATAGACCTCTTTAACTGTCTTTCCTTTGTCAAATGTGAGATGTTCAAACACCTTTGCCGCCATCAAGTCCAGCTTCCACTCACTGATAGCCTTGATTTGGCAGCTGATGCTCAAATCAAGGCCATGCTCCTGCAAGTAGCTGATGCTCGGCCTGCGTGTACGGCGGTAGCACTGAAATCCATGAATTACAGCACCATCCCGGTTCACACGCCACTTGAACTGAATAAATCCTGCACCGCAGCTGCAACGCAATTTTGCCGTCCAGACCGATTTTGGTGTATTTCTCATGTACTTGTGCTTTTTTCCGTTTTCATCGATTACTCGTGCTGATCTCGATGCCAAAATCTGCTGGCATCTCTCCCACATTTCTTCCGAAACCAATGGCTCAAAATCCCCTTTCACATAGATGTAGCTGCTTTCATCCAGATTTTTGATACGCTTCTGCGTCAAGTAGCCGTCACTATGGGATTTATTATAGCAAATGCATCCCTTATATGTTGCATTGTGCAGGACACGACTCACCTTGGAAGCGTCCCACGAAACATGACCTCCCGCATCCAACCGTCCAAGACGATATAACTCTGCGACTATTTTCTGTAGGCCGACTTCACCACTCGAATACATCTGGAAAATCAACCTTACCGTTTCAGCCTGTTCCGGTTCGGGAACATAAGTTCCATTCTCCCTGCGGTATCCCAAGATATTTCCGTTGCCATACAAAACATGCTTCTCCCGACTGATTTCTTGCCCCGCCTTGACGCGCTCTGAAATTTTTCGGCTTTCATCCTGTGCCAAGGAAGACATAATCGTCAACCGAAGCTCACCATAATCGGTGGCCGTGTTGATACCATCGTTGATGAAAAATAGATTCACGCCCACAGCCTTCAACTCACGGATATAGGACAACGTATCAACTGTATTTCGTGCAAACCGGCTCACCTCACGGGTAATGATAAGGTCAAATTTACCTTTCTTTGCATCCTCCATCATACGCAAAAACTCTGGCCTCTTCTGTGCTTGTGTTCCGGTGATGCCTTGGTCTACGTAGACCTCCACGATTTCCCAGTCCGAATGCCGGGAACATTCGATTTTATACCACTCCAACTGATTTTCCAGCGCATTGATTTGCGCCTCATGCTCTGTTGAGACACGAGCATATACTGCTACTCGCATGTTTTTACCTCCATTTTCTTGCTTTTTCGGATAAAAAGAAAGGCTCTGGCAGAATCCTCCACCAGAGCCTTTCTCTGTTGCTTACGAAGCCTTTGCAGGCGGTTCTTCCTCCTGCTCACACTTCATCCGAAGGAAGTTCTGATAGGTAGGCAGGTTCAGCAGTCCTGCCGCAAAAAGAGCTTCGATCAGACAGTAAGCCATCGCCTTTTCGTCAACGTCCATCGTCGTAACACCTCCGTAGTGCTTGTGATCGTGCTTCGGCTCACAGATATAACGTATCATCGAAATGTCTGACGTTACGGACGAAGGCGGATACCATAGAACCCCCACACCGGGTTTTCCGAGGCGGTGAGACGCTTTCGGTCACGAACACCGCCAGCCTGCTCCATGTACTTGTTGAACGCTGTAGCGCTGCACGGACATGTGCCGTTTTCATCGCAACAGGCCTCATACGTCCTCCTCAAATCAGATGTAGCAGTAAAATAGTTGTAGTCCCCCATTTCACAGTGGTTTTCAAGGAACTCTTTAAGATAGTCCATCGAGTTTTTCCGCTGTATCCCTCTCATGCAGTCCACATCAGGAATCGGTGGAAACTGCCAGCCTTGCTTCATCAGTTTTCTGGCATACTGAAGTGCTTTTGTCACGATTGCGACCGTATGGGCGTATTTCCGGCAGCTTTCCATGAAAGAACTGTACAGCGTCACTACACAGCTTGACAAAGAAGTGCTATTTCAAATCGGCTACCGGGCAGACCTTACTGCAAGCCACATAATACTGTTCCGGGGCGTACAATACGAAATTACCCGCATTGACACATTCGAGGGCTACAAAGAGGACTTGACGGTGTATTGCAAGCGGAAATATACATACAAACAAAGAAACACTCAACCCCGCATAGTAAACAGAGTTGAGTGTTTCTATTAGGTGTTCACTTATCACTGTGTTTTGTAGGTGTTTACAAAGCAGCAAGTTCCCATCGTTGCACTTGCAACAACTTTGATTGAGGAAACCTTATATTCCTTTTTCATTCCATTTCACCGTCCTTTCCTAAATATGCCATGTCAGCAGCATAAAACGCCTTACCGAACAGACACGTAGTTTCGTCAATATCAGACTCATTTCCAGACTGTGTAAAGGCATGAGCCGGACATGGTTCGCAATATGCATACGCAGGACAATCAAGGCACTTTTGTATTACCAAAGAAGTTTGCTTGCGCCAAATATTAAGGTTAGTTGATTTATACCACAGTGTCTTTATGCTTGTACTATTTAATGAACCACATTGTTTTCTATAAGCATTACAGATGAGCATATTTCCCTGTGCATCAAGAGTTATACTACGGAATCCTGTCTGACAATATCTTTGATTAGGTCTGCTCTGCCGAATGTTTTCCAACTCTTTTTGATACAAACAAATTTGCGGATTTTTAATAGCGTCTAAAATGAAATCCTTGCTAAATACATTATAATCTTCAATGTGTAAACTCCTATCTTGCGATGGGATTATTTTTAATGCAAACTTCACCTCAATACCAAGTTTTGTTGCAAATTCTCGTAGCGCAGGCATGGCATTTTGATTATAAATCATTATCGGGCAGTTTAACGATACAGGTATATCATTATCAATTAGCCTTTTTACATTTTCTTTTGTAATCTTTAAGCTTCCTTGTGATTGCGTAATTAAATCATGTTCCGAATCAACCATAGAATACAGCGAAACAGATACATCGCTAATAATGTTCTTTTTTAGTTCAGACAAAATCTCATCATTTAGCAGCAACAGATTGCTTTGTATACTTACCACAAAACCGTATTTCTTTGTCATTTCAAGAAATTCGCATATCAACGGGTGTGAAAAAGGTTCTCCCCCTGTAATTGTTAGATTTAGTGTTCCCAACTCTTTCAACTCAATTAAAACCTGTTCAAAATTATTGGCGGACCAATAAGAAGTGCTTCTCTCACCCCTATAACAATGCACACATCTAAGGTTACACGAATCTGTTATTTCAATAGTCGCTGAAAACGGAATCAACGATTGAGCCATTATGTCAAATATTTGTTGAATCTCAAAACTTTGTGCTTTAGAATTTGTAAAGGAAGCCTCATTAGCGTAAACGGTATTATTAAATTCCGTACAAAAATTTTCCAAATCTTGCCGAACAACAAGACAGTCAACTTTATACTCCTCAGAAACCGCTTTTGTGACTTCCTCTTTTGACTTTTTTTCAATATATAGCTTACGAAAAAAATCCGAATAAATATCTTGAATCAGCAAATAGTTCTTCGTATAGACACTATATACAACAAGAAATTCTCCATAATCCCGGAAAGCAATTTCATTCATTTTTGCACCACCTCGTCACATTAAAATTTTAATCCTAAGCTACAACTATGAGAAAACCCTTATTTTACGGGAATTTTAATGATGTGCAAAAAATTAAAAATCTTTTTTAATAATTATAGCACAGTATCGAAAAATGTCAATTTCTAAATGTGCCCTATCCACTTATTTTCAATATCTTCTAATCGCCTTTTGTGCATTTAAGCGACAGGCAAGCGACAAGGCACAATATCAAGTGGCAAGAAACAACGCAAAACCGCAATATATAGTATTATATCGCAAAAAAACGCCCATATATAGTATACGAGCGTTTCTTGATATAGTCCTTTTCGGAAGGTCGATGTACACGGTGCCCGTCTTGCGCCCGAATTGATCGAGCAGTTCGTTGAAGTCGTCACCCCCATTGCCGATTACTCCTACCGCTGGAAGCTGAA
>ULUI01037783.1_pt1 | contig 15865 bp, 13 predicted proteins | sample 1958371 | NCBI WGS metagenome assembly ULUI01 (sample SAMEA4835756, study PRJEB28245) | human gut metagenome | biome: gut microbiome; material: fecal sample | place: Denmark | collected 2008
TAATATTGTGTTCGCAACCCTTTTGGATAATGATTTTTCAGCATGCCTTTTGTGGCTTTGGCAAACCCTAATGGAAATCCCTGATAGCACACAAGCACCCATCCTTGCAATGAGGTAGAGGTCATCAGCGTCTCTCCGTGCAGATACCTTGCAGCTTCTTCCTCTGTAGTTTCATAAGAAAGCATAGAATCTGAATATAATGCTTTGGCAAGCGCATACGATGGTTCGAAACGATTTTTCTTAAGGGTTCCCAAGTGTAGTCCCGGACGAATTACTTTGAGTCCCTTTAGAGATGGAGTCTCCGCTGGGAGCGCATAGAGTTTATCTCCAAAAACAGTAAGGGAGTCCATTGCAATATCTAGGGGTTCATTTGCAAAAACTTGTTTTGCAAAGTCCGTAAAATAGGACAGATCAAAAGTGCTTTTTGACGCTTTTTTCGAATTTTTTTTGGCTCGTTTTTGACGTGTGTCGATCGGATCAGAAGTATCCAATGCTGTGTGTGGATCGCCCTGCCCCTTGCGCAGACGCACAGCGAAGTGCCCTTCACCAGAGATCAGATGGGGATATAAACGCATGGCACCTGCAATGGTGCCATCTTTAATGCCACAGTCTGTCGGAAGAAAATCTTCCCACGGTTCGATAAAATATTCGTCATGTTTATCCAAAAAGTCGGACACTTGTTCTTCATCTTCCTGCGGCGCAAATGTACAGGTAGAATACACCAAGACACCGCCGGGTTTTAACATGGCATCGGCATAAGCTAAGATCATTTCCTGACGTTCTTTGCAAAGTGTGACATTTTCTGGTGACCATTCAGAAATGGCACCGGCATCTTTGCGGAACATCCCCTCCCCGGAACAGGGAGCATCCACTACGATACGATCAAAAAAAAGCGGAAAATGCGAGGCAATACGTTCCGGTGATTCGTTACAGACCAGTGCATTGGTAATGCCCATTCGTTCTACATTTTGAGATAGGATCTTCGCTCTGCCGGGAATGATCTCATTGGAAACGAGCAGTCCCTGCCCCTGCATACGAGCAGCAATCCCGGTACTTTTGCCGCCGGGAGCCGCGCAGAGATCGAGAATACGCTCGCCCGGCATCGGATCTAGCAATGTGATAACAGACATAGCACTTGGATCTTGAATATAATATGCTCCAGCCTCATGTAATATATGTTTGCCGGGGCGTTCGGCGCTGCTTACATGAAATCCTTCCGGAATCCATGGGACATTCGTCAAGGCAAAAGGAAGGACTGGGATGATCTCATCCACAGTCCCTTTTAAAAGATTTAAGCGAAGTCCATAAGAAGTATCCGCATCATAGGATGCGACAAATGCATCATATTCCGCACCAAGCTGTTTTTTCATACGTGCTAAAAATGCTTCTGGTAAATTCATAGGAGTTTCTCCAAATCTATTTGATCAAATCAGTAATATCGATGTTATCGCCAGTGATTCCAACATGTGCGCCATCTGCTGCTTCTGCAGTGTCCTTATGAGCAAGAAGCCACTTGTTCTGAGCCCACAGAAGATTATCTTCTGCATTCTTAACGGTCAAAGCAGGCTTATCTTCGTTTGTGCCCTTAGGGAGTACGATAACAACACGGAAACCTTCACCAAGCTTGGCACTGCATGGTGCATAATGTAAGGTCGTTGCGTAGAGCTCTACAGCAGTTCCCTTTGGACATAAGAAAGCTTCTGTCTTGGATGAATCAATCTTGCCATCCTGTATATCCTGCTGTCTTGCTACCAATAAGATGACATCATCTGCAGCAATATCGATCTCGCTGTCACGATGATATTCAAAACAATTTAACTTGGTATTTGTTCCATTGCAGTAACCAATCTGGATCGGCATACCACCATAGCAGTTGATCTGAAGATCCTTGTAAGCAGGTGTTGCCTCTAACTCAGCACAGCCCGGAACGTAGATCACAGAATCGGCAGGCTTCTCAGAGCACTTCTCCAAGGTGGCAAGTAGTTCGGCATAATCGTAACCGTCTACGACGCGTCCATATACTTCAAATGCTTTGTCATTTACTGATTGTATGTTCATTTTTTCCTCCATTCTGAAACGTCTCTATACGGAGAGAACATTTCGATAAAATATTGTGATTATTATAGCACACATCTTTTTTTTTGACTATGTATTTATCATGGATCTTCGAACACTAATATGTTGAGTTGTCAGATTGTTCAAATTTTCCTCGCAAAAACTGTCGCAAATCATATGGAGTTGTGCTATACTGAATAAGATAGTGGGAAGATAGATTCTTAATGAAATGCATCGAGAAAGGTTTGGTGATTACAAATGCGGATAGCACTTGGACAACTGGACATGGTGTGGGAGAATGCAGATGCATCTATAGATAGAGCGGAGACGCTGATCAAGCAGGCGGCGAAAGCCGCGGCAGAATGCATTATATTTCCGGAGATGAGCTTTACCGGAGTCACTCTAAACACGGCAAAAGTGGCAGAAGATCCTAAGGATTCTCGCACAGTGCAGCGAATGAAAGAATTGGCAAAATCTTACAATCTTGCCATTGGCTTTGGATGGGCAGCAAGCCCGGAGGGAGAAGAAAAGCTTGTAACCAATCGCTTTACACTATTGGACAAAGAGGGAACGGTAGTCGGAGAATATAAAAAAATGCATCCGTTTACTTATGGGGGTGAATCGGATTGTTATGCCAAAGGAAATGAAATTGTTACTGTCCCGTTTTTGGGACGGAAGATAGCCCTGTTTATCTGTTATGATCTACGTTTTCCGGAGATCTTTCAGATCGCAGCACGGGAAGCGGATGTTTTGCTGGTGATCGCTAACTGGCCACAGATCAGGCGGGAACATTGGCAGACACTACTGCGGGCACGTGCAATCGAAACACAGTCTTATGTAGTCGGCGTGAATTGCGTGGGAATGCATGATGGCTGTGCGTATTCCGGAGACAGCATGGCAGTAGATTCGATCGGTAATATTTTAGGAATGCTGTCCGGCAGGGAAGGAATTCTTGTTTGTGATCTGGATGACAGAGCGTGGTCATTGCGTCACAAATTCAGCACTAGGGCAGATCGCAGAGAAGATCTGTACCGCACTTATTTTGCTTTAGATAATTAAAGTAAATGACATGGAGGAAGATATGAGACAATATGAAATAGCGATCCGCATTGCACAGGTGCATCATTTAGCGGAAGAAAGAAAATATAAGAAAGCATTGACGGTCATCCAGACGTTAGACATGCGTCAGGTTCGTAATATCAGTGACCTCAAGGTATTTGCGGAGGTGTACACCCGCACAGAGCAGTTTGAGGCGGCGAAGGCAACTTATCTGCGGATTTATAAAAAGTCTAGAACACGCCGTATTTTATATCGTTTGATCTATTTGGCGATACGCACCAATGAACTGGACGATGCAGAAAGCTATTATAAAGAATTTGTACGCATGAATCCAAATAATAGAGATGCTTTGATCTTACGGTACCGCATTGATAAAGCTGCGGGCGTGCCGATCAGTCAGTTGATCGACACATTAAAGAGTCTCAAAGAAGAAGAATACATAGAAGAGTGGGCATATGAGTTAGCGAAACTGTATCAGCAGGCGGGGCGCTACGAGGAATGTGCGGAAGAATGCGAAGATATTAAGTTATGGTTTGGTCAGGGCGAGATCGTAGAACGCGCCAAGCTTTTGCTGGAGCATATTGAAGAGAAAAATCCGCTGCCTTTTATGGATGATAAGGATTTTACGGTTAAGACCGAGAAACCAAATCCGGATGATACCGGATCACTTCCGGCGTTGAATGAATATTTGGAGGCGGGAAATGAACAGGAGATGAAATATCTTAAGAAAGTAGATCCTGCGAAGTTTGAGGAGACGATGGTTAAGACAATATCTGAGGAGGAGCAGGAAAGCGAGTTGGAGATGGACGAACAGTCTGCATCGACAGAGAGTACAGAGAAGTCAGCAGAAGAGGAATCTACAGATATATGGAAACCAGAGACTCCGGTGGAATCGGCTGCGACAGAAGAGGCGCAGGAAATCTTTTCGGATGCTCCGGTAGACGCAGAGCCGGAGAACATTGCAATGGAGACTGCGTCAGAGCCGGCTAAAGAACCACAAGAACCTAGGGCGGCACAGACAACGGTTACAGCCCAACCGGCAGACAATAAGTACAGCGCGATCAATCCTGCAGATTTTCCAAGAATTTCACAGTCAGGAACCGGGATTACACAGGACCTTGCGGCAGAAATCTCTGCTATTTATGAGGCGGAGCAAAATGAACAGTTAAAAGAAAAAGCAGTTGCTGTATATCAGGAATTGCCAAATAAAACAAATGAAGTATTTGAGCGTATGACAGAATCATCTGCACAGACACCAACAAAAGAGTATGTTCCACTCTCTTCTCAGAACAAAGAAGTTACAGCAGAAGAGACAGATATGGCGCAGACGAATGTCATTCCGACCGTGGATGTACCGGAAGAACCGATGTTTCAGGAGACAGTGGTTATTCCACCGGAGGCAGAGAGAGAATCTTTACCGGAGCAGTCTGCAGAAGAAAATGTATCCGGCAGTGTAGAACAGCCGGTGAATGACGATGTCGTTGATGCAGCTTTCAACGGACAGACGGAACAGGATGCGGCAATGACTGCCGAGTCAGAAATTAACACATCAGAGGAAACACAAATACCAAACGAAGATGGTGATCCGCTGCCAGAGCAGCAGATCGCTGGCACAGAACAAACAGCGGAGGCGGTATTAATGGACGAATTAGAAAAAGAAGTACAGCAGCAGGACGCAGCGATCAGCCAGTCTTTGACCGGAGAAACGCTGCCGGAAAAGGATTTGCCAACGACACGTGCGTTACATCGTTCTTTTGCCGATATTTTGATCTTGATCGGAGGAGAACTGGATCCATCTCATTTTGTTTTGATGGGGGATGGAGAAGAACGTATTCTTGGAATATCCAAGAAAATAGCAATGGTTATGCGGGAAACCGGATATTTAAGTGCAGGACGTATCGCGCGTATTGATGCAGAACAGTTAAATAGTATGGATCTGATGCAGTTTAAGTCACAGCTCAAAGGAAACTGTCTGTTAGTTACCAGAGCGGCAGATCTGTTATTCCCAACGATCACGAAGATTTTCTCCATTATGGATGAATATTACGGTGACTTTGCAGTGATCTTATCGGATGAGGGAGCGACGTTGGATCAGTTATTCCGTTTTGTTCCGGCGTTGGCAAGAAGATTTAAATATATTATTGATATTTCACAATATACAGAGCAGGACTATCGATAAACAATCGTGGAAGTTAGACTTGACTGGATTTTGAAGTCAGGATATCAGATGCATGGAGGTTAAGTATGTCATATAAATATGAATCCGTTGTGAATGTGATCGGTCATATCAATCCGGATACTGATTCCGTTTGCTCAGCGATTGCATATGCGAATCTGAAGTCGCAGAGTACCGGAGAAAAATATATCCCGAAGAGAGCGGGACAGATCAATGCAGAAACGCAGTTTGTGTTGAAGCATTTTGGTGTGTCGGCACCCGACTATATGGGCGATGTCCGGACACAGGTTATTGATATTGATGTGCAGAGAGTGACTGGTGTTAGTCAGGAAATATCTTTGAAACGTGCATGGGAGTTGATGAAAACAGATACGCTGCAGACACTTCCGATCGTCGATGCTTCCCAAAAGCTGTTGGGGTTGATCACGATTGAAGATATTGCGAAATCCTACATGGATGTGTATGACAGCCGTATCATTTCAAAAGCAGGGACACCATTTCATAATATTGTAGAAACCTTAGATGGCGATATGATACACGGTGATATGGATGAGGAGATTACTTCCGGTAAGTGCCTGATTGCAGCTGCTAACCCGGATCTGATGGAAAGCTATATTGAAAAAGATGATATCGTCATATTGGGAAACCGTTATGAGTCACAGCTTTGTGCCATTGAGATGGGCGCAAAATGTATTATTGTCTGTGATGGAGCATTGGTTTCTTATACCATCAGCCGTCTTGCAGAAAGCAGGGGCTGTTATATTATCAAAACGCCTTATGATACGTTTACGGCATCACGTCTGATAAACCAGAGTATCCCAATCCGTTTCTTTATGAAGAGTGAAAATCTGATCACGTTTGGACTGGGAGAATATTTGGATGATATTCGTGATACGATGGCAAAAAAGAGATACCGCGATTTCCCAATCTTAGATTGGAATGAGAATTATTTTGGTATGATTTCCCGTCGAAGTCTGCTCGGTGCGCGTAAGAAAAAGCTGATCTTAGTAGATCATAATGAGCTGACACAGGCGGTAGACGGCATGGAAGAGGCCGAGATCATAGAGATCATCGATCATCATCGTATTGGAAGTATTGAAACGATGGGACCGGTATTTTTCCGCAATCAGCCGTTAGGTTGTACGGCGACGATCATTTATCAAATGTATCGGGAGTCTGGTGTGGAACTTACAGAGAAAATTGCCGGGTTATTGTGCTCCGCAATCTTGTCCGATACGCTGATTTATCGTTCTCCGACCTGCACAGATACAGACCGCGAGGCGGCAGAGGCGCTGGCAGAGATTGCCGGCATTGATACGGAACAGTATGCGGCAGAAATGTTTGCGGCGGGCAGCAAATTATCTTCGAAATCTCCGGAAGAAATTTTCTATCAGGATTTCAAGAAATTTGTGGCAAATGACCTTGTCTTTGGGGTTGGACAGATCACTTCGATGGATCGTCAGGAACTTGTTGCGATCAAGGATAAATTGTTACCATATATGGAAAAGGCGCTTGCCAACCATGAGGTGGAGATGTTGTTCTTTATGCTGACCGACATTTTGCAGGGTACGACAGAGCTATTGTATCATGGCAATGGGGCAAGAGAATTGGCAGTGAAAGCATTTCATCTGCCTGAAGATACGAAGCAGATCATTTTGCAGGATACGGTTTCTCGTAAGAAGCAGATCATACCTGCGATGATGATCGCAGCACAGGAATAAAAGATAAAGCAGGGAGTATAAATATGTGTCCATTCCTTTGGTAGTAGATGAATGGATACATGGAGGATGAGTATGATAAAAATAGCATTATGTGATGACAATGAGGTGGAAAGAAGATTACTTCGCAAAATAGTAACGGCAGTTTTACAGGAACTACATCAGGAAGTGTTGATCGTGGAGTTTTCCTCAGGTGAAAAGTTACAGCGTAATTTTTCAAGAGGAGATTATGACCTGATCTTTTTGGATGTTTTTATGAAAGAGATGGACGGTATCGCTACCGGACGTGCGATTCGTAAAAAAGATGTCAAAGTGGAGATCATATTGGCAACCGGAAGTGATCAATATCTGCGGGAAGGCTATGAACTGCATGCGTTTGCATATCTGATGAAACCCTATGATGTTATGCAGGTACGTGCAACGATATGTGATTACTTTTCGAGAAATCAGGTCAGTACACATGATGAAGATATGGAGTTTTTGCGTTTCAGCGTTCAGCAGAAGAAATTCTGCATTAAACAGAGAGAAATTAGTGTGATAGAGTCGGAGGGGCGCGTGGTATATATTTATCATGGAGATGAAAAATATCGTGCATATCAGCGGCTTAACACGATCGAGCAAAAACTCAATATGAAATATTTTTTGCGCTGTAACCAAAGCTATATTATTAACGTGGAGCAGGTCGATGGCGTCATTGATTACGATTTTCATATGAAAAACGGCATGGTGATCCCGATCCGCAAACGCGATAAAAAAGATATTGTACAAAAATATTATCAGAAAAAAAGTGAACTCACCGATTGACAAAGTGGGAAGTTTCCGTGCAGCAAGCCGGTATTATTCTATATTGCCGTTGTGTGAAGGAAGAAAAAAATTCTCAGAAAGGAAAAGAATGAGAGCTCTATTAAAATTTGTAAGTTATATTGTGATTTCATTATTAGTTGTTGTATTTGGGGTGTATGTACAAAGCAGATCATCATATAATATGTCAATTGTATATGCATATTGTTTTTATAACATAATAGTGACTATAAAAAATGGTATAGATACAAATGCAAATAACCTGTTGACAAAGTGAAAAGATAGTATTAAGATTACGAATACGAAGAAGTGAAAACGTTGATGAGACGAGTACATTTCATGCGTGATGACAGAGAGAGATGGGAATCGGCAGATGCCGAGGCGCTGGAACATCTTATCACAAAGAAATGGAAAACTACCTCGGAGTGACCCCAATCCGGTCCGGCTGACACCGTTATCGTCGAATGAGTTGCAGTGACAGAAGATGCTCACTGAACAAGGGTGGAACCGCGCTGATATTACGTCCCTTCTATAGAGATATAGAAGGGACTTTTTTATTTTATAGGAAACTGCTCGTTTCCTATAAAATAAAAAAGCTCTGCCCTTTCCGAACAATGCTTACAACTTCGCCGTCCGTGTGCTGCCTGACGGTGTAGTTATAATAACATGCAGCACAGAAAAGAGGAAAATCATGAAGATTACATTAAAAGATGGCTCTTTCAAAGAGTATGAGAGTGCAATGGCAGTCATTGATATTGCAAAAGATATCAGTGAAGGTCTGGCACGTGTTGCTTGTGTCGCAGAAGTAGATGGAAAGATCGTTGATCTTCGAACTACCGTAGATAAAGATTGTACCTTGAATATTTTAACCTTCGATTCTGAGGAAGGTAAGAAAGCATACCGCCATACCTGTGCACACGTTATGGCAGAGGCAGTAAAGCACTTGTATCCGGACGCAAAGCTGACAATCGGACCTGCGATCGACAATGGTTTTTATTATGATTTTGATATGCCAAGTCTGACAAGAGAAGACTTAGATGCGATCGAAAAAGAGATGAAGAAGATCATCAAAAAAGGCGATAAGCTGGAGTATTTTACATTGCCTAAGGATGAGGCGATCAAGCTGATGACAGAGCGCGATGAGCCATATAAAGTAGAGATGATCAAAGAGCATGGAGACGATGAGACATTATCCTTCTATCAGCAGGGCGATTTCATTGAGTTCTGTGCCGGACCACACTTGATGAGCACAAAGCAGATCAAGGCATTTAAGCTTACTTCTTCCTCAGGAGCTTATTGGAGAGGCGATGAGAAGAACAAGATGCTGACTCGTGTTTATGGTACAGCATACAATAAGAAAGCAGATCTGGAAGAGTATTTAGAGTATCTTGCAGATGTTAAGAACCGTGACCACAACAAGCTAGGCCGTGAGATGGATCTGTTTACAACGGTTGATGTAATCGGACAGGGTCTTCCATTGTTCATGCCAAAGGGAACGAAAATGATCCAGAAATTACAGCGTTGGATCGAGGATCTGGAGGATAATGAGTGGGGATATGTTCGTACTCGTACACCACTGATGGCGAAGTCCGATCTGTACAAGATTTCCGATCACTGGGGACATTACAAAGAGGGTATGTTCATTCTCGGTGAGGATGATGAAGATGAGGAAGGCAACAGCATTTCCGGTAATGACATCTTTGCACTTCGTCCAATGACCTGCCCATTCCAGTATTATGTATACAAGGCTCGTCAGAAATCTTACCGTGATCTGCCATACCGCATGGGTGAGACATCTACCCTGTTCCGTAATGAGGATTCCGGAGAGATGCATGGACTTACTCGTGTACGTCAGTTTACGATCTCCGAGGGACATCTGGTATGTATGCCGGAGCAGATCGCAGACGAATTTAAGAATTGTGTAAATCTTGCAAAATATTGCTTGGAGACACTTGGCTTAGAGGAAGATGTAACATATCGTATGTCTAAGTGGGATCCGGAAAATCCGGACAAATATCTTGGTGACGCGGCAGAGTGGGACCGCGTTGAGGGCGCAATGCGTGAGATTTTGGATGACATCGGTCTGGAATATACAGAGGAAGCCGGCGAGGCTGCTTTCTATGGCCCTAAGCTTGATATTCAGGCTAAGAATGTATATGGCAAAGAGGATACGATGATCACGATCCAGCTTGATATGTTCTTGGCTGAGCGTTTTGATATGTATTATATTGATCAGAATGGTGATAAGAAACGTCCATATATCATTCATAGAACCTCTCTTGGATGCTATGAGCGTACCCTTGCATGGCTGATTGAAAAATATGCCGGTAAATTCCCAACATGGCTTTGCCCGGAGCAGGTTCGTGTACTTCCGATTTCTGAGAAATACGCAGACTATGCCGAGAAAGTTTTGGCAGAACTCAAGAAAAACGGTATTGACGCAACGGTGGATAACCGTTCTGAGAAGATCGGTTACAAGATTCGAGAGGCAAGACTGGATAAGCTTCCGTATATGCTCGTTGTTGGTGCAAAAGAAGAGGAAGAGAACAAAGTTTCTGTTCGCAGCCGCTTTGCAGGTGATGAGGGCGTGAAAGATCTGTCCGAATTTATCGATGCGATTTGCAAGGAGATCCGCACAAAAGAGATCCGCAAGGAAGAGCCACAGGATCAGGATAACAAATAATGTGATTGTGGGAACCTGCAGTCAAGCAAAAGTTTTGTGTCGACAGACCGCATAAGCAGGAGTAGAAGCATGGTCAAAAAGAAAGAATCCGGTGGAGTGTATTACTCCTCCGGAGAATTTGCACGAATGGCACAGATCACTGTGCGTACAGTGCGTTATTATGATAAACAGAATATCCTAAAACCGTCCCTTGTCACGCCGACAGGGGCGCGTTTTTATACGGAAGAAGATTTTGCCAGACTGCAGCAGATCATGCTGCTAAAATATCTTGGTTTTTCGTTGGAAGATATTCGTGAGTTGACAGTGAATGACAGCGATTATTCGTATTTGGAACATTCGCTGGAACAGCAGCAAAATCTTGTGCGTGACCGTATTGAGCAGTTGCAGCTTGTGGAGCAGGCGATTGGTGAGACGGTAACGGAGATCAGGCAGCAACAGAATGTAGACTGGAACCGTATGCGGGAATTGATCCATTTGACGGGCATGGAAAACAGTCTCAAGGCGCAGTATCGCAACTCGACCAATATATCGGCAAGGATCCGATTACATCGTCTATTTTCCAGCAATAAGCAGGGGTGGTTTCCTTGGATCTATGAACAATGCCAGATCACAGAAGGCATGAAGATCTTGGAACTGGGCTGCGGCAATGGACGTCTGTGGATAGAGAATAAAGCCAAGCTTCCTGCGGATTGCGAGATCATTTTATCCGATATTTCAGAGGGAATGATTCGAGATGTCCGTCGTGAACAAAGTCTGCAGGATGACCGATTTTCCTTTGCGGCGTTTGACTGCCATGCGATTCCGTATGAGGATGCATCCTTTGATCTGGTGATTGCAAATCATGTCCTCTTTTATTGCAAAGATGTGGACCGTGTCTGCAGTGAGGTTGGCCGTGTGTTAAAACCGGGTGGACGATTTGTGTGTGGAACGTATGGTGTGGCGCATATGCAGGAAGTGAGCCGGCTTGTTACACAGTTTGACGATCGGATCACGTTGTCCGGCGAGAATTTGTACGAGCACTTTGGCAAAGAAAATGGTGCACAGGCACTTGCACCATATTTTGCGGAGGTGGACTGGCAGCAATACGAGGATGCACTTATCGTGACGCAGGCAGAGCCGTTGATCGAATATGTGTTGTCGTGTCATGGCAATCAGAACCAGTATATTTTGGAGAAATACAACAAATTTCGCAAATATGTCGAGGGACAGATTCGCAATGGATATACAATCACAAAGGATGCCGGGATATTTATCAGTGTATCGGATGCAAACGATTCGCAATGATCGGTGAGAGATGATTGACGGTAAATGATTGATAACAATATACAGAAGTTGCATCAATTGATACAGTTAGCAGTAATGTGCAGAATTATTTGGTGAAATACCACAAAATCAGACGTGCAATATTGTATACTATTCACAAAAATGAAAAAACTACTTGAAGGTGACGTAACGTCACCTTTTAGTATGCAATTAGACAAAATAAATTGCAGAATAAGAGACAGATGCTGTTAGGATAGAACGTCCAGTTATCCGGAGCATCAGAAACAGTTTTAGTTTTTCATAGGAAAGGAATGGTAACACAATGAAGGGAATAATTCTTGCCGGTGGTTCCGGAACCAGATTGTATCCATTGACGAAAGTAACCAGTAAACAGCTTTTGCCGGTTTATGATAAACCGATGATCTATTATCCATTGTCTGTATTGATGGATGCCAAGATCAAAGATATTTTGATCATTTCCACTCCGGAGGATACACCTCGTTTTGAGGCGTTGTTAGGAGACGGACATCAGTTTGGAGTGCAGTTGAGCTATGAGGTACAGGAGAGCCCGGACGGTCTTGCACAGGCGTTTATTATCGGCGAGGAATTTATCGGCGATGACTGCGTTGCTATGGTGCTTGGTGACAATATTTTTGCCGGACATGGTTTTAAGAAAAGATTGCATGCGGCAGTAGAGAATGCGGAACAGAAGAAAGAAGCTACGGTGTTTGGATATTATGTGGATGATCCGGAACGCTTTGGTATTGTTGAGTTTGATGCGAATGGAAAGGCAGTTTCCATCGAGGAGAAGCCGGAGAAACCAAAGAGTAATTATTGTGTCACCGGACTTTACTTCTATGATAATGATGTTGTGAAACTTGCCAAGAGTTTGAAACCATCTGCGAGAAATGAGCTTGAGATCACGGATCTGAATAGAATGTACCTGGAACAGGGAAGACTGAATGTAGAGCTTTTGGGACAGGGCTTTACTTGGCTGGATACCGGTACTCATGAGAGCTTGGTAGATGCAACGAACTTTGTCAAGACGGTTGAAGTGCATCAGCACCGCAAGATTGCCTGCTTGGAAGAGATCGCATACCGCAATGGTTGGATCACCAAAGAAGATGTATTGGAAGTATATGAAGAAGTTAAGAAAAACCAATATGGTAAATATTTGATGGATGTACTGGAGGGAAAATATTATGAGTAAGACAATTATTGTGACAGGTGGAGCAGGATTTATCGGCAGCAACTTTGTATTCCATATGTTGAATACATACCCGGATTACCGCATTGTATGTTTGGACTGCCTGACGTATGCCGGCAATTTATCAACATTAGCACCGGTTATGGATAATCCGAATTTCCGTTTTGTAAAAGAAGATATTACCGATCGTGATGCCGTTTATCAGTTGTTTGAGGAAGAGCATCCGGATATCGTTGTGAATTTTGCAGCAGAAAGCCACGTTGACCGTTCTATCGAGGATCCGGAAGTATTCCTTCGCACGAATATCCTTGGTACGGCGGTACTTATGGATGCATGCCGTAAATATGGCATTGAGCGTTATCATCAGGTATCTACCGATGAAGTGTATGGAGATCTTCCTTTGGACCGCCCGGATCTGTTCTTTACCGAGGAAACACCGATTCATACTTCCAGTCCATATTCTTCCAGTAAGGCATCTGCGGATCTGTTAGTATTGGCATATCACCGCACATACGGTTTGCCGGTAACGATCAGCCGCTGCTCTAACAACTATGGACCATACCATTTTCCGGAGAAATTGATCCCGCTGATGATCGCAAATGCGCTGAATGATAAGCCGCTTCCGGTATACGGCAAGGGAGAAAATGTCCGTGACTGGCTGTATGTAGAGGATCATTGTCGTGCTATTGACTTGATCATTCATAAGGGCAGAGTCGGTGAAGTATATAATGTAGGTGGTCACAATGAGATGACCAACATTGATATTGTTAAGATTATTTGTAAAGAACTTGGCAAGCCGGAGAGTTTGATCACATATGTCGCTGACCGTAAGGGCCACGATATGCGTTATGCGATCGATCCAACAAAGATCCACAGTGAGCTTGGATGGCTTCCGGAGACAAAGTTTGCTGATGGTATCAAGAAGACAATCCAGTGGTATTTGGATAACCGTGAGTGGTGGGAGACGATCATTTCGGGAGAGTATCAGAACTATTATGCAAAAATGTATGGAAATCGTTCCGAGGAGAAATAAGAAATGAAAGTATTTGTAACAGGAGTCGGCGGACAGCTTGGCTATGATGTGATGAATGAATTGCACCAAAGGGGAATAGAGAGTATCGGCAGTGATGTTTTGCCGGAGGTGACCTCTATTGATGCACCGTATTATTCACTGGACATTACGGATGGGGCTGCTGTGAGTGCGATGCTGGAGAAATTGAAACCGGATGCGGTGATCCATTGTGCTGCTTGGACTGCGGTAGATGCTGCAGAAGATGAGGATAAGCAGGAGACCGTACGTAAGGTCAACGTAGAGGGAACGAAAAATATTGCTGCTGAGTGTGGAGCGTTAGACATCCCGATGATGTATATCAGTACAGATTATGTGTTTGACGGTCAGGGACAGACACCTTGGAAGCCGGACTGTAAGGAGTATGCACCGCTTAATGTTTATGGTGAAACGAAATTGGCGGGAGAGCTTGCAGTGGCAGAGTTTGCATCTAGATTTTTCATTGTGCGTATCGCCTGGGTATTTGGCTTAAATGGCAATAATTTCATCAAAACCATGTTAAAAGTCGGAAAAACGCATGACACGCTGACGGTTGTAGACGATCAGATCGGAACACCGACTTACACATATGACTTGGCAAAGCTGTTGGTTGATATGATCCAGACGGATAAGTATGGTTATTATCATGCGACCAATGAAGGTGGCTATATCAGTTGGTACGACTTTGCGCGGGAGATCTTTGCACAGGCGGCAGCGCTTGGTCACGAAGAATATGATGCAGCGCATTTGACGGTAAAGCCGGTGACAACGGCAGAATATGGAGCGTCGAAAGCAGCAAGACCGTTTAACAGCAGACTGGATAAGAGTAAGCTTACCGAGCAGGGATTTACACTGCTCCCAACTTGGCAGGATGCGCTGACACGGTATTTGCAGGAAGTGCTGTAATTGAATGTATACTGAAATGTTTGTAGAACAGAGAGTTGCTGTGATGTAATGGTGTGTCCGTGGAACAGAGAACTGTTATAATATAAAGGTGTGTCCGTGGGACAGAGAACTGTTATGATGTAAAGGTGTACCTGGGGATCAGACTACAGGACGGGAAAGGAATATGGGATTCATATGGGACAGATAAAAGTAGAAAAAAATGCAGGTGGTATTGAAGGTTTGTGTGTGATCGAGCCAAAAGTATTTGGTGATAACCGCGGTTATTTTGTGGAGACCTACAATAAGCAGGATATGGTGGCAAAGGGATTGGATATGGAATTTGTACAGGATAATCAGTCCCAGTCTACCAAAGGAGTGCTTCGTGGTCTGCACTTCCAAAAGCAGTATCCGCAGGGAAAACTTGTGCGGGTCACAAAGGGATGTGTTTTTGACGTAGCAGTTGACTTACGTACCGGCAGCAAGACCTATGGAAAGTGGTTCGGTGTGGAGTTGTCCGAGGACAATTTCAAGCAGTTTTACATTCCGGAAGGATTTGCACATGGATTTTTGGTATTGTCGGATGTAGCAGTCTTTTGCTACAAATGTACGGATTTTTATCATCCGGGAGACGAGGGCGGTCTTGCCTGGAATGACCCGGAGATTGGGGTGGACTGGCCGGAACTGACAGGTGAGTACAAAGGAACTGCCTCAGCGGAAGGATATGCTTTGGCAGACGGTACCCCACTTAACTTGAGTGATAAAGATCAGTTGTGGCATGGTCTGAAAGATACGTTCCACTTTGATATGTAAGGAACCCAAACTTCGCACATGCGAAACTATCATGTCGTCACATATTGCTTATTATGTCAAGGAATACTAAGTATTTTGCAGTCGCCACATAGCGATTTCTGCAGGCAGAGAACTATAGCAATTGCCTTGCCGCATTTTCGTTTTTGGTGATTTCTAAATT
>ULUI01039274.1_pt1 | contig 15832 bp, 24 predicted proteins | sample 1958371 | NCBI WGS metagenome assembly ULUI01 (sample SAMEA4835756, study PRJEB28245) | human gut metagenome | biome: gut microbiome; material: fecal sample | place: Denmark | collected 2008
GGATACTATACGGACCGGCTTCTGTTTCTTTCCGAATCTTTTCACCAGCTCCTCAGACAATTCATTCCACGTCAGACTGTGCTGCATTGTGCTGTCGGGATTGAATGTTATTCCCTCTTTGTTTGCCTGATAATTGAAATGTCCGTTTCTGATCCTGACGTCCCGGTACCGGATGCTGATTAAATATGCGGCCATTCTCGTGTCGCATTTGAGGACTCTTTCTCTTTCGCCTTTATTTAACGCTTCGAAGAATCTTTCTATCTGCAGTTCTACAGGAATCAGTGTCTCATCTTCTTCCGGTTTCTGCTGCCTGGTTGCCTGCTCTATCGTCATCTGTCCCGGAATGTCTGCATTCAATGCCTGCTGGTTCTTCAGAAGCTCAACATCAGAAGGTGTCAATGTCCCATTTTCCATAAAAATCTCATACGACTGCTGTTGAAGTTCAGGTTTCAGAGATGCTACGGCATCAGCCACTGAAATTTTAATCCTTTCTTCTTTGAATTCTTTCATCAGCTCTTCTATCAAATTATTGCTGATTTTCTTATATCGGCTATATTGACCGCCCGATATTCCCATAAGCTCTTTTAATTCGTCTCTAAGATTGCCTTTAAGCCCCATGCTTTCTTTAAATTGTTTTACAATCTTTTCCATTTCAAGAAATTCCTGCATTTTTTCCCAATCACTTTTATCTCTGTAGTTATTAGTCTGAATTACTTTGAACTGGCGCAAGATTGGCTCAATTTTTTCTTTTTCTTCCAGAGACAGCGTTTCCATTCCAGGTATCTTGATTTCTGAAGCGTACATACACGGGACTTTTTCAAATCTGGTATCTCCTTCATTGATCAGATCAATACAGCACAACCGGCGGCGATGCCCAGCAAGCACTCGGTCCTTTTCATTTACGTTCTCTATCAGGATTGGCTGCATAAGATAACCTGTGATTTTAATAGATGCTTTAAGTTTTTCTATGTTTCGTGTATTGTAGAAATTTTCCTGAGTCGGTATCAACTCTCTGGGATCTCTGTATACAATTGTCTGGTCTTCCCTTCTCTGCGGAAGAGACTGGATTCCCAACAAATCTCGTGGATTAAATCTTTTTCCCATACTTATCTCCCTATCATCTGTAGATATTCTCTTACAAGTTTCTTATAGTCTTCTGCTGCCGCGCTTCGCTTGCTGTACTGCACAACTGGCATTTTTGCATATGTACTCTTTGCAACTGCAAGAGAATTTCTGATCACGGTGTGCATTGTCGGATAGCATTCTCGAATAATCTCAGCTCCTGCAGTGTGTGCTTCGTTATATCGGTTGTATCTGGAAATAAAGCATTTTACGTTCTTCATTTCCGGATTCCAGTCACGTTTGATTGTATCGATCTGCTTTAGCAGCTCTCCCATGCCTTCTGTCGTATTATCATCAATTTCAATAGGAATCAGCACATCGTCTGCTGCCGCAAGCGCATTGATTACAGAGATGTTAATATCCGGAGCATTATCGATTACACAAAAATCATAATCTTCTTTCACTCTTTCAACAGCTTTTTTCAGTCTGGTCTGCTGCACTCTTGTCAAATCCATGGACGCTTCCAGATTTGCTTTTAACAGATTGAGATTTGCAGTGATGATATCCAAATTTTCATAATTTGTGTTCTGGATTAGTTTTTCCATGTCCGGATCTTCTTCTGTCATAATCTCATCGATTCCGACACTCTCCGGAGATCTTCTATCCAATCCACGGGAGCAGTCTCCCTGCTTGTCATTATCTACAAGCAGAACTTTATAGCCTTTCTGGTTAAGGATGTAAGCAATGTTAATGCTGGAAGTGGTCTTAGCTACTCCTCCTTTTAAGTTGATGATTGCAATTGTTCTCATGTTGATTCTCCTTTTCTTGTTTATTCTTTTCTTTTTCCGAAACTGCATCCGTCACCGGCTTTTAATCCTTCACAGGAGCCGTTTCCAAGTCTGCAGCAATCTGCATTTGTCGTTTCTTCGTGTATTCTGTAAGCGCATTCCTGACAGAGCACGATATTTTTGTATTTCTGCATGAGCTGATAGGCAGCAGTTTTGCTGAAGGTGTTGATTTCGTCATATTCCTGACCGATTCGGTCAATGTAGCTTTCCAGTTTGCAAACGGCACAGCATTGATCCTGTTCTTCTTGTGTCATTGTCGTGTAATTACTCGGACAGATCTTGTCGCAGATGTATGTTGCAAATTCTTCAAGGATAGAGCTTATGCCTTCTTCTTCGTTCTTTTTCTGCTCTGAGCATCCATTCAGGTTTTCCTTCAATTGGTTCGTCTTCAAACCATATCCCTCCCTCGTCTTTATAGTATGTAAACCGGGTACCTGATCTAATAATGGTACCCAGACATTCCATTGTTCTTTGATCCTGTTCCGGTCTCAAGCTCCAGCCTTTGCCCCATAGTTCTTCTGCATTCATCTTTTCTCTTTTCCATCTCCTCCTGCAGCCACCCGGAGTAACTGTGTTTCTCAGTTTTTCCAGTTAATTTGTGTGTACTTGGAAGGGCATGGATAGCAGAATACACACGCTGCCATTCTTCTGCATTCTTTATCTCTTCGCCTTTACTGTCTTTCCAACCAATTCCAGCCAGTTCTTCCAGTTTCGGGATTCTGCTGCAGACATATGCATCTCTTGTGTGTACGCAGATCTCGCACGGTACCGCCATGCGTTCCAAGGCTTCCGCAAGTGTTATTAAAACGGTCTGGTGGTAGGTTCCTTCGAAGTGTCCGAAGCCTTCCTTGGTTCGTTCTTCGTTTCGTATCGATACTGAAAGGACATAAGAGCACTTTCTATCTGTGATTCCCTGATAGATACTGCTGGTTTCAATGTAAATATCTACTTTCACTTTCTCATCTCCTCTCAAATCTGTAATCGTTCGGTAGCTCTATCGAGCCAGCCTATATCTGTATGCGGATTCAGGCGGAACATTGTGTATCGTCTGTATCTAAATCCGGTTTTTGGATTTATTCCTTCATGAATTTTTGCTATGTAATAACCTTTCTTAGGCTTCAGTTCTTTTTGCCATCTCTGGAGCTTGTCTACACGTGGTTCAGGCAAAGGCATATTCCTCGAAGTGTTGTAGCTTACTTCTTTAATCCTCGGTTTGGCAAGTGTCCCGTCTTTTTTCTTTTGTCGGGTGTTTTCATCTTTTGTTATGTAATTGCTGAGCTTCGTGAAATCTTCGTCATAATATTTACTTTTCTTTATTGCACTGGTCCACGTTCCGCCTTTACTCCAAGCTCTTTCTAAGATACTGGCTGTATCGCCTACTTCATTTACAATAATGTGGATGTGCCAAGCTCCTTTTGTTCCCCTTTCTATATTCCTGATCCAGAAAAGTTCGTATCCTCTTTTTTTATATTCCCTTCTCACTATGCGTATCGCCTTCTGGAAATCATCCAGAGCTTTCTTTATACTTTCGGGGCGATTTTCTACTAGGTAATCCCATGTAGCTAAAATATCTCCCGGACCGAAATACATGAGCATTCTCTGTCTGGCTTTCTTAGCCTTATTCATTGCATTGACCTTTTGCATATCTTCTTTGGTGGGAGTCTTCTTCTTTTCTCTCTTCTTACCTTTTGCTCCATACTTCCCGTCATGGTATTCTTCTCGGTCAATGATATCTCCATCCCGGAACATGTATTCTTTACGTTTCGTAGCCATATTTCTGTCCTAACTTTAATATCTTTATCAAGTCCTAAACGGGTCTTCCGACCCTCGAAAAAAGGTTAAAAATATGGCAGGTTCACTCCTGCCGGAATTGACATTCCGCCGCCTGAGTGTTATACTTGTTGTATTGCAATTATCTCATGTGGCGGAAGCCAGGCTCATGCATTCCCGTGCATGGGCTTTTTATTTATTCTTGAATTCTTTGTATAATTCTCTTCCTGCTGCTTCGGTCATATTGTCGTTAATTATTTCTGACTTAACCGTATATCTTAATCCGCTTAACAGTGCTTCTGCTGCTTGTGCTGCTTCTGGATATTCTTTCTTTATCCCTTCTGCGACCATGTTTAATGCAGCTACGACAAAAACTATGTCTCCCGCTGGAATAAATCCTACGATTTCCTGCAGTTCATTTACTCATACCCGGGTGCGTTCTGTAGAAAGCTTTAAAAGTTCTATGCCTTTTGCATTCATCAACTTTTTCTCAAATTCTTTGTAGCCATTAAAATCTGTTCTTAACATTTCATTTTCTCCTTGTCTCCGCCTTATTCGGCGGTTTTTCTTTCGCAGTAATTCTTCCTCTGGTAATATCCAATTATAATTTTCGAAACATTATCTATAATTCTCTGATTATCTTCCTTTGTGTTATTTTTACAGTAGTCGTCGTGGATCCGGATTAGGCCGGATCCATATTTGATTTCTTTAATCACTGCCATATGTATTCACCTCTCTTGGTTATATTATGTTGTGCGGTTGTACAGGGTTCCTTCCCTGCTCAAGTCACTTTTCTTCCCATAGCCAGAAAGGAGTTGCCAAGGGGTAACAATTTTAAAAGAGTGTTCTGTGAGATTATGAAAGGATGGTTGCTGTTAAGGTACATAACCTTCGCTGATTTATGTGACTTCACATTAGTTCTTTGTGCGGTTGCTTCATTAGTGTGTTTGATTCTTAAAAAATAAGGATTACACCGGTAACTATTAACCTGTCTTTTCCACAGATGTTAATCTCTTATGGCCGTTTCTTTCTCAAGGAAGCGGCCTTTTCTATTTAACAGCAACTACCCTTTCAAAATCTCACAGGCTGCTCTTCGTTCTATGACGGTTAGCCCTGCCCTTCCTTTTTTATCCTGCTTTCTTCTGGCTTGCCCCAGCCAAGGCAATAACTGTGTTCATGCAGCCATCCAGATAGCCTTTCTGTCTCTCTGTAAGGCAGTCCCAGATCGCATTCATTTCTTCCATTTGTTTCCATCTCTGTTTTACTTTTTCTTCTGTAAGGATTTCTTTCATCATTGTGTTTCACCTCACTTTTGTCTTTATTTATAATTGCTTTAGATTCTTTTAATCAGATTGTCGAACAGCTTTCATTGACTCTCTGGTTGTGTTCCCTTATTCTGTAAGTACAAGTTACTTTTTTATCCAGGTATTTACAGAAAGGAGATTATTATGATTGACCCAGCTTCTTACTCTTTATTGAGGAAATTTCAAAAACGCTCATGGACATTACGCGAAATATCTGTAAATCTTGATGCAGATGCCGTTTTTGTCTCGGATTCTCTCTCTTATTTATTTGAAAGGCACTATATCCGCAAAACTCTCGGCAACGTTTCTGAAGCAGACATTTTCTTAGATGACTGTTTTTGTATCACCTACTTCGGTCAAGTAGCTATTCATGAATATAAGAGAGAGTCCCTGCATTTTGTCTTTAGCGAAATACGGTCATGGACTGCTTTGTTCATTTCTTTTGCGGCTCTTATGATTAGCATCATTGCATTAATGCAATAAGACTGATTGTGATAGCAACTATGGAAAATACTATGGTTGCTATCTGTACCGCTCCGCGAAGCACTCTATGGATTATTTCGTCTTCGTCTTCCCACGGATATCTCCTTGTTTTCACCTCGCTTTCTGTTTCTTTACGACACATTATAGTGTCTCTAAACAACTTTGTCAATATGTTTTTGTGTCTTAATTCAACTTTTTGTATTGACTTTCTTTTACTATGGTGATATTCTTTGGATAAAGACACGAAGGAGGTGATCAAATGACACCAGGTGAACGCGTCAATGCAGTTCGCAGAAGTAAAAAAATGACCATGGAACAGTTTGGTGAGCAAATAGGCGTCCAGAAATCTGCTATTTCAAAAATCGAAAAAGATAAAGTAAACCTTTCTGAACAAACTATAAAATCAATCTGTCGTGAGTTTAATGTAAATGAGGACTGGTTGCGGACCGGAGCTGGTGGCCCTGAAAATATGTTTATTCCGGAAGATATGCGGTACCTGAACACCGTTGGCAGACTGGGAAACGAGCAGAATGAGTTTAAGAAGTTCTGTATTAACATGCTGATGGAGCTTCCGGACAAATACTGGGATTACATTTATGAAGAATTCAAGAAATTTGAGAAAAAAGAAGAGTAGCCACTAAGGCTACTCCTTCCGAGGTTATCTGCAGATAAAATTGTAGATCATCTTTCCAGGAATCCGATAAGGAGATAATAGATCTCTTTTGCGCGATTCCGGTTTCTTTCAAGTAATTTAATAATAAGTGTAATGTATTTTTCGTTTTCCATGAGTATGTACCTCCTGTATCGAACATTTGTTTGTATTTAATATACAACAAGATTCTTTCGATTTCAAGAGGTGCTTTGTAGTATTTTCATAATCATCCCTCCTTGTGTATATTATGACATTTTTTCCAAAAAAATCATGTATTTAGAGGGAATCGTCCAGAATTCTGGACATTTTTTTGCTTCTACTTGTAATCCGACTCAAATAAGTCGGTAATTCGCACTTTTAGTGCTTTTGCAAGCAGCTCCATGTTCTCCATTGTTGGCGAATATACCTCGTTCATAATATTGTCTATTGTGGACTTGGATATTCCCGATCTGGCAGAGAGCTGCCGAACTGAAATGTTTTTGCTATACATAATTTCGCTTAACAATATCTTCATAACCTTATTTCTTTGCAAAAGCATTTCTATTATACTGGTAATTCATTCCATAAAAATCAGGAGGTTTTTCTTATGAAAAAGAAATGGCTTTACGTAGTGCTTGCAGTATTAATAATTGGAGGAATCGGTTCTACAAGCCATAAAGATAGTTCTACTGATGCTTCTACTACTAATGTCGCAGATAATATTACGCCAACAGAAGCGCCGGAACCAGAAGCAAATACTTCTGCAATGGTAGATAGCATCGTAAATAAAGCTAAATCTGATGCTGATGGTCAGCTGGATTTAGATACCTGTAAAGAAGCGCTTTCATACTTGAAGGACAATTATCCAAACTACTTTACAGATAATGAAACCATGGAAAAAGTCATGTATTATGGAGCTTTTCTCGAATACTCATTTGAAGGTAAAGGGATTAACGATGTATGCGCAACTTTAGGTCAAGATGCTTTGCAGACAGTTAAATATGTATATCGTGGAGCCGATGCAATAGAAGATGAATCTACGCAATCAAATCTCAGACAGGTAAAAGAATCTCTCGATTCTGCATCATTAGAATAATAAAAACCGCCCCTGCTTAACAGAGACGGCTTTAAGAATCTTTGCAGTTGTGATTGCTCAATTCTTTCCTGGACAGTTAGAATTATAGCATGTTTCTTCACACCTGTATAGGTGTATTTTTTATACTCATTTTTCATAAAATATAACGGAGGTTTACCTATGAATGAAAATGTATGTATCTATTTAAGAAAGTCTCGTGCTGATCAGGAAGCTGAGCTTAGAGGTGAAGGTGAAACTCTGGCCAGACACGAGCGGATTCTCCTAGATCTGGCAAAGAGTCGCAATTATAGTGTAGGGGCAATCTACCGTGAAATTGTTTCCGGAGAAACTATCTCTGCCCGACCGGTTATGCAGCAGCTCCTTCGAGAAGTCGAAGCTGGGTCGTGGGATGGTGTCCTGGTTGTAGAGGTAGAACGTCTGGCCAGAGGCGACACAATTGATCAGGGTGTTGTATCCAGAGCCTTCCAGTTTTCTGATACAAAGATTATTACTCCAACAAAAACTTATGATCCTGATAACGAATTTGATGAGGAATACTTTGAATTCGGTCTTTTCATGTCCAGACGTGAATACAAAACTATCAAGCGGCGTTTAAATGCCGGAAGGATTTCTTCTGTCAAAGAGGGGAAGTATTGTGGAAGCAGACCTCCGTATGGATACGAACGTGTCAAATTGCGTGGTGAAAAAGGTTTTACTCTCCAGCCGATTCCGGAGCAGGCCGAAGTTATTAAAATGATCTATTCTTTGTACTCCGGAGCATCCGGTGACCGAATCGGTGTTTCAAAGATTGTCCGAAAGCTCAACGATATGGGGATAAAATCTCCTTCCGGAAAAAGCTGGGTTCCGATTAGCGTCCAGGATGTTCTTGCCAATCCTGTATACGCCGGAATGATCCGCTGGAATGGTCGAAAAACTGTCAGGGCTATTCAGGATGGTGTGGTCACGCAGTCGCGTCCACGATCTAAAGAGGATGATATACTCTTATTTCCCGGCCGGCATCCGGCAATCGTATCCAAAGAAATGTATGATTCCGTACAGCAGATCCGGAAGAAGAACCCTCCGCGTCCGATCAGTATCAAGAACACGATAAAAAATCCTCTTGCCGGAATTGTGTACTGCAGCAAATGTGGTCGCGCCATGGTTCGGCGGCCTTATCAGAAACGCGGTCAGGATGACACACTTATGTGTTCTTACACCTCCTGTCCTACTGTAAGCAGCAAATTGTCGCTTGTGGAAAGAGCTGTGTTAAATGGCATTCAGGATCTTGTTGACGAATACCGGCTGAACGATGCTGTTCCCGGTCCGGACATTAACAACGCTGTTAAATCTAAAAAGAAATTAATTGCAGAGAAAGAGCATGAACTGGAGAAATTGAATGTACAGAAGATGAAGCAGTATGATCTGCTCGAACAGGGAATCTATACGACTGAAGTTTTTCTGGAGCGATCTAACTCAATCGCATTCTCCATTAATTCCTGTCAGGATTCTATAGAATGTCTAAAAGAAGAAATCAGGCATGACAAAGAGCTTATTGATCAACAGTCCTCTTTTATTCCAAGATGTGAGAACCTTCTTGAAATTTATTGGAGTTTAGACACTGCTGCGAAGAACAAGATGTTAAAAGAGTTGATTGAGAGGGTTAATTATACGAAGGATACTAAAAATGCTTTCCGCAAGGGGAATGAAGCCACCTTTGTTTTGGATATTTTCCCCAGAATTCAGTCAAATTAATTAATGATAACATCTATGTACAAACGAATCAGCTCATAGCTGTTATCATTTTAATTATGCAATAAAGCTTTGACAATACCGTACAATGTGTGGTATTGTTTCAATATGAAGGAGGTAACAATTGTGAATATTACAGAAATGAGAAATTATATAGGAGTCTCCAGAGCAGAGTTCTCCAGGCGCTATAACATTCCGCTCCGTACACTTGAATCGTGGGAAGCAGGAGTTCGAATTCCACCGGAATATGTCCTGGATTTATTGGAAGAATCCGTCAGGCGAACAGACATCATAGAAGTAACATTTGTATATGATACACTATTACAAAACGGTAAGATTTATCCATGGTCCAAAGATGACGATCAATATGGATCCGATCAAGCAGCGTATAAAACTGTACTAAACATAGTTGATAGATTCCGAGAAAGGTATCCTAATTGTGAATGGGAAGACGAAGATATAGATTACATCGATGCAATAGAAGGCTTTGCTACAAATCTCTTAATGGCAACATTGGGAAAAGGAGAGGCGAATGAGTAGAGGAAACGGTACTGGCTATATCCCAGATAAGAGTAATTTAAAGTCGAGCACTCGTGCACTAGCATTAATTTAATTGCGTTTCTTCTTGACATACCACCAATTTGGCGGTATTATATAATCATCAAAGGAACGGAGGAAACAGAAATGAAGAAATACAACTTATCAAAAATCATGAAAAGGGCATGGGAACTGGTTAAAAAGTCAGCATTAACTATATCCTCCGGTCTTAAGAAAGCATGGGAGGAAGCGAAAACAATGGAACAAAAATTAGTTGAACTCGTCGGAAGCCCAAAACAGATTGCATGGGCTGAAGATATAAGAAAAAACATGATTTCGTATTTATCTGCTCTCGTTAGAAAATACGAAGCTGAAGACAGACCTGCTCGCGCAGAAAAAAGAGCTAAAGATATGGAGATTCTTAGCAACATCAAAGAAGCTTCATGGTTTATCGAAAATCGCAGTTATGCCGTATATTCTACAAATTATGATTCAAACGATTTAAGCGAATTAATGGCGAACCGAAATGAAATGAATTTATATGAGCGTATACATAAATATGTCAAAGAACATTGATAGAAAGGGGGACGAAATGTATGTATAAATATAATCAATCTGAATTTGAATCCATGATGGATGAATTAATGCATGATTTCAAGAAAGGCTGCGGAAAATCTGAAGCCGAACTTGATGTAGCTTACAAAATCTTAAATCCCTCTCCTGTCGGTGGGTTTGTCGACAGCCTCGTTAAAATGGATAAAGATTATAGCACGAATCTATGGGAGATCAAGCGAAAACAGATCAAAAGTTTTATACCTGAATGCGACGGATACCAGTTAGACGATATCGTGGCCTATTGCCGTGCGAAATTCTTTAAAGAAGAAGTCGATCGTATCATATATGATAATTCTATCGCTGAAGAATGTGATGTTTGTGTATATGCGGACGGTACTATATTAAGTCCGGAATGGCCATATTTATGTGCAAAAGTATATGTGAGTATTAAATGGATTGACGAAAACAAAACCACTTACACACGTATTTTCCCATCCGCGGTAGGATTCATGTCTTACAAAACAAAAGGATCTATGGAAGATGATCTGAAGCAAAAAGAAAATATGTCCACCACGGAAATGCGTGAACACTTAAAGATATCCCGAGCAGAATTCTCAAGGAGGTACAACATACCGATTAGAACGCTCGAAAACTGGGAATCCGGAAAAAGCAAATGTCCGGATTATGTGAGACAGTTGTTAGAGCGAGCTGTCTTGGAAGATTGCGAAGTGAAATAGGAGGCGTGTAAAATGATTAAGAGAGTAAAACTTGAAACCATTTACAAAATGGCTAAAGAAGATAACGAGAAAATAAAAGATCGTAATCTTTTCCCGGACGGATGGGATGAAAAAGTCTACGATTATTATAACAAATTGTCGAAAGAATCTTCCGACGTTGAAATGTTCATGGAATTTCTGGGCGGTGAAGATTCGCCGCTAGAAATGGCGTACGCATACAGGAGAAACATGTATATCATGCTGTACACAATGAATGCAACAGATACGATAGCATTTGTGGATGGCGAATATGATATATTCTACATCGTATCAAAAGACGGCGACGATTATAACAGCTGGGAGTGGTGTTTCACAAACAATATTGACCCGATCAAATACAGGGGTGACGACGGAGACGAACCGGTCCCGGAATGGCTCATAAAAAAATACGAAGAACAAATAAAATCAGAATAAAAATAAGCCCCTGAGAGATAATCCCGGGGGCTTTTATCGTGCTTCACTTAAATCGCAATCAGGTCTTTCCATGTTTCAGATCCGCATATTCCGTCCACTTCCAAAACTTCTTTTCTGGATTCCTGATAAGCTTTCAGAGCGTAAATCGTGTTCGCATCTGCTGTCCATGTAAGTTTCAAGGCTTTGCCGTTTTTGCCTTTAAAGCCTCTGGCTCTTAAAATTTCCTGTAAAAGGAGCACAGATGTGTTTTTATCTCCTGCTTTTACTGTTTCCGGATTAAACATATATTTTCCCCCTGTCTGTGTAGCATTAGATGTTGTAGTAGTTTCCGTTTTGCTGGTAGTCGTACCAGTCAGTTCGGAAAAATCAATACCCTTGCCGGTAAATCTCAGGCGATGAGTCCAGCCATGACTGTACAGATACCATGGCTGAGTTCTGATTTCATTACCAGAATCATCAATAGTATTTGTAGTTCCTTCGGATGACCTTGCATGTACAATATTATCTCTATCAATCGCCATAGCAACGTGATGAGTTACATTTAATTCAAGATCACCTTTCTGCATCTGTGCATGTGCTGTCTGATTTCTTGCTACAACTTCAAAACCACAATTGCACATATTGAGCATATTTCCTGTATAGCTACAATGTTCTTTCAGGTATCTCGCCTGTTGAGTCAGCCCGTTCTTCATGAATGCGTAGTAATATGCTGTACACGCCAAACTCGAACAGTCAAACGATTTAGGATCATTAATCTCATACAGACTTCTAATCCTCTGGCTGTAACCATGAGCATTATCATTGGCAATATTTACCGCAAATTCAACTGCATCATTTATTACTGCCTGAATAATCTGTGATTTTGTTTTCTTCACTGTATCTTCCCCCTTATTCTCATTTTTTACAGTAGCAGTATAATCTTTATAAAATATATTTCTATCTACAGTTCCGCTGATGCCTGGTATCTTCGCTTTGCTGGAATACTGCCAGCCCACACCAAAGTCCGGCCGGAGTCGTTCCTGTAAGGTGCCGTTATCTGATGCCGGATAACGTGCAATCCAGAAATCGTATTTTTTCAGATGGCTACAAATTACGTTCAGATACCAGTCCACATTACAATAAATACCAAATTTATATCCCGCTGCCGTGATAATCTTTTCGAATGCTTCTGCCAATTTATGGATCTGTTCAGCTCCGAGGCTTCTCTGATTATTCCATTCCAAATCCAGCCAGACCGGATACTGCAGTTTTCGCCCGTTCAAAACTTCCACTACTTTTCTGGCTTCGCTCTGTATCTCCGCAACTGTCATGGCATAACTGTATTTATATGCTCCGGTTGGAATGTTATGCTTCTGACATCCGGAGTAATTTTTCTCAAAGCAGTTATCAATCACGTTTCCGGCTTCTGTGATCCGGAGGATTACAAAATCCATGCCGTAGTTGGCCACGGTATCCCAATTTATGTTTCCCTGCCATGCAGAAACGTCTATTCCTCTTATTTCCATGTCAGTCTCCTTTCATAGAGAAAAAGGGATGATCACTCATCCCCTGAATCCTTATACTTTGTTCTGTCCCAGATCTCTTTTACCTTCTCCCAGCCGCCAGTTGCTACCAGATATACTACAAAAGCGGCCAGGAATGATGCGAACACATAATACCATGTGATCACCGTTTTATAATATGTACACAATACAGACAATGCCACCGGACACAGTACCAGGGACGCTACAAGAGCTACAATGCTGGTCGGAATGTTTTTCAATCCCGGAAGCTCCTTAATCACCTGCACAATGATTGATACCATGAAAGCAAGCCCTCCGATCAGTGCCAGACCATAAGTTACATACTGCATCATTACTTTTACATCCATAATCATTCCCCTTTTCTTTTAATATGCAATTCTTCGATTTCCTGTTTCATTTTTGTTACCATGCCATTTCCACCCAACGCATGATATGCATCATACATCTCGCAGAAGTTCTGATATGCGTAGGAAGGGATATCTCCCAGTTTCATGTACTTTGCATGGTACTCGATCAGTTGAGTACGGAGCAGGAGCATGGTTCCCTTGCTGTTTGCATCCCGGTCCTTTTTCTGGTTCTTCAAGATCCAGACGATATACCCTAAAAGAACCGGTAACACAATAGTATATGTCTGCACGAGTATTTCTTTCACTGTTTCACTCTTTCTCCGGTTTGCGCCGGCACAATTTTAAAACGGCAATATGTCTTTCAGCGGCTCTGCTCTTATATTCTCTGGCAGTTCATCATCGTCAACATCTGCGTATTTACGGCAATTAAATTCTACTAGATCAATGTCCTTTTCAATCTCCTGCAGAGTTTTATTGCTCTGGCCGTTTGCAAGCAGGACCAGGTCAAAGATGATGGACCAGAGTTTGCTTATGATCTGTAATTTTGTCATTTATTCTCCTCTGGCAAAGAAATGAGTTCCTGATATTCTTTATCTGTAAGTTTTCCACGTTCCTTTGCCTGTTCTACCATTTTCAGCCAATTTTCGTGGTTATACATTTTCTTCATTTTCAATAAAATTCTGTACATCTTCATCCTCCTCTGTTTCTTCTGGAATATAAACGTCTGTCATTGCTGCCAGATACTGAATTGTTACGTTCTGGTTTTCAATGATTTTTTTCTGCTTTTCTACGGTTGCTCTGAGGTTCTCGTCCTCTGCCGCTTCCGCAGGTGTCTGAGTCATTTTTCTTACTTCCATGTTCTTCACCCTTTCTTAACTGTTTTAAATATTTCTGAGTCCTTTGTTTTACTTTATACGAATTTCCTTTATCAGCATTATTTTCCCAGGAATTGTGATGTTCATCTACTTTTTCCGGTTCAAGTTCTCCTCTCTGTGATTTATGAACCATCCTCACAAGAGTTTTTCTTTCATGCTTTACACTATCTGAGTTAAGCGTCATGATTATCCTTCCTGTTTCTGTCAGCCGATAGTCGAATCCCAAAAATGTAAATCCTTTTTCAAGCGGTGTTATGTGTGATTTCTTTTCATTTGCTTCCAGCCCGTATATCTGCAATTGCTTCATTATCTCACTGAAAACTCTCTCAGCCTGTTTTCTTGTTTTAACAAGAATCCAGAAATCATCCATGTATCTGATATTGTATTTTACATGCAACTGTTCTTTGATGTAATGATCTAATGGATCCAGAAGTGAAATACCGGCAATCTGTACCATTTGAGATCCTGGATTGTATCCGGTTTCTCCTGCGTACTGGTCTCGTAAAACTCCACACGACATTTCTGTTGTATCCTTATCCGTCAGATTCCTTATTTGCCTTTCTACATCGCTGTGCCGCATGTTTAGGTAGTATCCATGTATGTCAACCTGAACTATCCATCCTTTTGTGCCGTATCTGCAATAATAATTCCATAGATATTTTTTAACCAGTGTTCTTGCAAAGTCTGTTCCCTTTCCTGTCTGGCAGGCACAATTTGAATAAGTGAATCTCTTTGTCATTTGAGGATAAAGAGAATTGTCATTAATGCTCCTTTGATATACCCGATCCTTAAACGGAATGCTGAGAGCTTCCCGGCGTTTCGGATATGTTATCAATACCGTTTTAGGTTTTCCATTCTTCCATGTCCCGTCCTGATGCTGATGTTTCATCCGGAGTATATTTTCTTCTCCATTTAACAAAAACGACTTAACTGATGGTTTCCATGTTACTCCATTCTTACATTTCAGCATTGATTCGTATAAACTATCATAGCTTGTTATGTGGTCTTTCATCTTTTGTGCTTCCGCAGTTTCTCAGTGCTGGCAGGCTTATGTAAGTCACGCACTGTCTCTTTCGATTATCCGCGGTATTGTTTAGGCTTATGCCAGGGATTTCGGCTCCTTGTCTATATCTTCAAGGCGATCATTGCTATGCAATAACCATAATGCTTTTAGGAAGACAATCGGGGCATACGCATTCGAGTTCCATGCGCTCGTGTTGTTGACGTTGCCACTGGTGTTCACATTCATGACGTTGTTAGCGTTGCCACGGTTAGCTGAACGAGAAAACACATTCTGAGGTGATAGCCTACGTCCCATATTTTTTATGAGTACCGGTCTACATCAGACTCTCGCCATTTCTTGATGTAGTTCCTAACTTTGAGCGTCTGTTCTGACCAGTATTCTATCCTTTTGCCTTTCAGGTGAAAGAGAGGGTGCGCAAGCCCGATCAGTGCAAGTAAGTTGTTACAATCCAGAATCGCCTGACGCTGCAGTTTGCTTCTCCAGGCCCATAGCTCTTTCTTATTCTTTTCTGTTACCCGGATATTGTTTGCGGTCCAGGCATTTATATAAATGTCTTTCGCTGTCCGGATGATATCGTCCGTGAGCGCAGATTGATATTCCGGAAGAAATACCTTTTTATTCTTGCAGATCTGAATCGTGTAGACCGCCAGCTCTCTTGCGTACCATACTGCATTTAACTGTCTATTCTGCGGTGTGTCCGGTACATTTCTCTCACCTGCTTTAACTGCCATTTCTTTTCCTTTCTATCCCTGCATCCGTGGGTGCAGGGATTATTTGATTGCTGATTATACGACGACAAGCGGGGCATACGCATACGAGTACCATGCGCTCGTGCTGAAGACGCCGCCACTGGTGTACA
>ULUI01066515.1_pt1 | contig 15583 bp, 8 predicted proteins | sample 1958371 | NCBI WGS metagenome assembly ULUI01 (sample SAMEA4835756, study PRJEB28245) | human gut metagenome | biome: gut microbiome; material: fecal sample | place: Denmark | collected 2008
AAGTCGTCTTCCATTACGATAACCCTCCCGAAGCGGTTGACTTGTGTGGTAACTCCGTCAATGATATTACGCGCAAGTCCCCAGTTCTTTTCCCGTTCGATGAGGGTGATGCTCTTAAATCCTGTTATCTTATGGATATAGTTGCGGACTTCAGCTACAGCTGCCTCGTCTGTGTCCTTGCGGGCTGCATCGGAATAGATGTAGAGTTCACTTTCGGCAGCGAGTGTGTTGTTTTGAAGTGTCTCCATCGTTTGTTTTAAATGTTCCGGACGATTGTACACGAACAGCAATATGGGAGCGTATTTTGTCATTATGTTATTTGGTTTTTGTTACTAGTTCAATAATTTTGCTGCCGAAGTACTGCCAAGCGTTTTCATCGAGAAATTGCCCATATCCAACTAGTGAGGCTTTTTCTTTTTTATAGTCTGAGAGGATGACGGCAATATCATCCAGACTTTTAAATGTGTGGACGTTTAATAGACTGTTGTGGCTGTAATCGATGAATGATCCGGTGGCTGGTCCTATTACCTTTGCCCCGAAAGAAAGGGAATCCATTAATACTCCCGAACTTAATACAGAATCGGGACAGTAAGGAATGAGTACAAAACGGGAGCAGGCTACGTAATTACTTAGCTTTTCAAACGATGGACTTTCAGGGATGATTTTGACATAATCAGGTGCTTTGTCCTGCAATTCTTTCAACAAAGAGGCGGAGGCACATCGTCCGATAATGCAGACATTGGGGTGTTGCTCTGGATGGTTACGTAGGTATGAAAGATATTCATGTATACCTTTATAGCGTGAGATAGTACCCCATATCAGCAAATCATAAAGAATATTATTCTCGGCAGGTAACTGTCGGGGAAGTCGATTGATGGTAGGATGGTGCAGAAAATGAACTTTTCCGCTGGCTTGCGGATATCTCTGCCGGATGATTTCCAACCCTTCGGTAGCGTGTGTAAGTATTAAATCCGCTTTCCGGACGATGAAACGCATGAGGAATTTTTTCATGCCTGTATACCCGTCATTGTGTGGTTTTTTGTTGTGCAGTACCCATACGATTTTCTTCTTTGCCAATTTGAGTACTGTTACGAAACAGATTGCCGTGACAGCTTGTAAAAGTCCGTATTTGAAATCAGGAATACTTTCAAACCAATTGAAGATTATCACGTCTCCCCATCGTTTGGGAGGCAATATGCTAAGAAGCGGGTTTCGGTGTGGAGGATTGATAACAGTACTTTCTCCTTCACGGTTCAAGGAAGCGATGAAATTCTCTATATAGGGATTGTTTTTTTCGTTAGGGTTTTGCCTTAAACGCGGAAATACAGTAAATGTTATCATATTCCTAAGTCATTAATGGATGGCAAATTTACTACAATCTCGGATAAAATACAAGGGAGTGAAAAAAGACTTGATGCATGATTGCAAAAAACGTGTATGGGGATAAAGTTGTTTATGCTGAATGCAACAGACGCAACAGGCTTTCAGAATTCCAATAATACTGCCTGTCTTCATATACCGAATTGTTCGGATGGTATATTTCTGCCTGAATGGATAGTTGCTGACAGCTTGAAAATATCTTTTTGTAACATTGCGCTGTGAGTGGTTGCTTAGGCTTTTCAGAGCAGTTTGTAGTCCTTCCCATGCATTGTATTTTTGTTCCGTATGGTAGGAAGTGGCTTGAGGATGTCTACGCCAATAGACCAGTCCTTCGTCAATGAACTCTATTGGTCCGGAGACAACGGCAGCCAGCATTAGCAAGGAGTCATAAGAGATGTTATTCTCTTGTTTCACAGCTTGCTGGAAAATGGGTAGGATATTGCGGTGGAAGAAACATTCGTGTCCCGGGACATATGGTTTCATTAGTAGATAAAGCTCGTTGTAAAGTACATTAGATTTGTTCTTTTTTCCCATGGTCTGTTGAATATCCGTGGTGAATAGGTAAGAGTTATGAAAAAGTAGAGAATGATTTGTTGCGTGGTTCATCAGAATCTCTATCTTATCCGGTCGCCAGATATCATCTTGGTCGGAAGAGGCGATATATTCACCTTCAGCTTTGGCGAAGGCGGATGAAAAATTGTAATTGAATCCTAGTGGTGCCTCGTTAATATAGAGTTTGACACGTGGGTCTCGTTTTTGATATGCTTCAATAATTGTTACTGTACGATCGGTAGAACAATCGTCTTGTATGATCAGTTCATGGATGGGATAGGTCTGGCACAATATAGAATCTATTTGCTGTTCAAGATATTTATCTCCGTTATAGGTACACATAACGACTGAAATGGAAACCGGTGAGCTCGGATTAATATTCATATTTTTGAATTTGTGTAAATACTGTCTGCAAAAATAGCCAAAGAATAATAAACTTGTTTACTTTTGTGTTGGAAATGAATATATGATTATGGAAAAGATTATATTAGTGCCGGTGGGAGGATTAGCTAATCGTATGCGCGCTGTAGCTTCTGCCGTTACCTTGACATATAGAGTAAGGAGAAAGTTGGAAGTACTATGGTTCCGTGATTGGGGACTGAATGCTCCCTTTTTCAAAGTGTTTGAGGAACCGGAGTTGATGAATATATCCTTTTCGGAGACTTCTTGCAAACATTTGCTTATGTATGACCGTCCTCGCAGGCGTAATTTTTATCTTCCGAGACTTTTTCAGAAATTGTTGTTTGAGGATTGTCTGTATGAAAGGGACGTACGTGCTCTTTGTTATAAGGAGTCGGAGTTGGAAGAGTGGGCATCTCAAAGTGGACGGTTGTATATTGCTACTTGTGACCAGTTTGTGAATTACAGTACAAATTTACTTCGTTCTTTGTTTCACCCTGTCGCTTCCGTTTGTGAGGAAGTCGAACGCCGTTTTTGTCACTTTTCCAAGCATACGGTAGGTGTACATATTCGTCGTGCAGATCATACGGTAGCCATCCGTCAAAGTCCATTGGATTTGTTTTTTACACAGTTGGACAAAGAAAGTGATATGTATGATGATTTGTGTATCTATCTGGCAACTGATTCGGAAGAGGTGAAACAGCAGTTACGCAATCGTTATGGTAGCAGGGTGCATACGGCTGAGACGGTTTCTGATCGTGGCTCGATTTCCGGAATTAAGGATGCTGTAGCCGATATGTATACACTGTCACGCACTCAAAAGATTTATGGATCTTCAGGTAGTTCTTTTTCGGAACTGGCTGCCCAATTAGGAGATATTCCCCTGCAAATACTTCGTGTTTAGATTTTCTTTCTTATAAATTCAATGCACTCACGGAATATCACGGATTGTAATTTCCATAAAATCAGAGCGTACAAAGATACTACCAGCACTATTTTTATTAGTAAGGATAAATATAGATTCCGGATTCCGAGAGTGATATAATAAGTGGAGGCAGTCAATGTGGCTGCTAATAAGAAATAAGGAGCAATATCCTTGAGTACACAGGATAGAGTCAAAGGTATTTCTCTTTTGACGAAGAAATACCAGACAAAAAGCCATAAGATATTGATGGTAATGAACAGATAAATCATCATTGTGATACCATAAGGATAGCTGAGACATGCTGTGATAAGTTGCAAAATGCTGAGTGTGATATTGCAGAACATAAACACGGAAGAACGTCCCCGGCTGACCAACAGGTTTGAGAACAGGTTATTAATAGGGATAAACGCACCCCAGATACAGAGCAACTGCATCATTTGGGCGGAAACGAGCCATTTGTCAGTAATGGTAATCACGATGAACTCTTTGGATACAATGCTGAGGCCGAACATGGCAGGGAAAGAGATAAATGCGGTGAAGCGCAGCATTTTACGGAATACGGCTACCTGACGCTGGGTGTCTTCCGTTATGCTTGCTAATACGGGCTGGGCTACTCCGTTAATCATTCCTGTGATTAAGGAATGTCCCATGTTATTCCATTTGTTTGCTTGGCTGAAATCTCCTACTGCCTGCTTGGTATAGAATTTCCCTAATAGTACGGAGAACAGATTGTTGTTGATAGTCATGAATATGTTGGTAATTAACATTTTACTACTAAAACCGAACATCTCTTTTATAGGAGAAAAGTCGAAATGGAAGCTAGGCATCCATTTGGCGAAGTACCAATTGAGTATAACGACAACTGCTACGTATACAAGTGATTGTATGGCTATGCCCCAATAGGCAAATCCATTTACGGCAAGGACTATTGCTGTAATACCGGATAATGTAAGTGATGAAAGGGAAATAATCGTATTTTCTTTCACTTTGAGGTTGCGGAAAAGGATGGCGCGTGGAGCGATCCCTAAACTAGCGATAAAAAAACTTAGGAAAGTCAGTCGGGAAAGGGGGACTAATTCCGGCGTACGGTAAAACTCGGCAATCAGTGGAGCCGACAGGTAGAGCAATATATATAAGATGGCGCTACAAGAAACACTAAACCAGAATACGGCATTGTAATCTTTGTCCGAAGCATTTTTACGGTTGACCAAAGCGGAGATGAAACCGCTTTCCTGTAGGATGTTGGCTATCGTTGAAAAGATGGTCAGCATACCGATCATGCCATAATCGGAGCGTGACAACAAACGAGCCAGAACAATTCCGAAAAGAAGCCCCAGCAACTGCTGTAAGCTGTTGCTGAGTCCTCCCCAAAATAATCCTTTGGCTGTCTTTTGTCTCAGTGATTGCTCTTCACCCATTTTTTTATTTTACTTCGCTGCCCGGCTTTACCTCCCGTCCCGGCATAATAACAGCCAAACTGCCATCATTATTTTCGGCGCTCAGAATCATTCCTTCGCTGACGATACCTTTCAGTTTGCGCGGGGCAAGATTGGCGATGAAGCAAACCTGTTTGCCTGCCAGTTCTTCCGGTTGATAGTGTTTGGCAATGCCCGATACGATAGTACGTGTTTCCAGTCCGTCATCGATTTTGAATTGCAACAACTTATCTGCCTTTGGTACTTTCTGGCATTCGAGGATAGTACCTACACGGATATCCAATTTCGTGAAATCATCGAATTCGATGTTCGGACGAATCGGATTGGCTTTGTAGTTTGCTTCTTCGTTTGCTTTTTTAGTATCAAGCAACTTCTGTACTTGTGCTTCGATAGTAGCGTCTTCGATCTTTTCAAACAGCAGTTCCGGCTTATTCAACTGATGGCCTACGGGCAGCAGATTGTCTTTTCCTAGTTCAGCCCATTCGAATGTGTCCATATTCAGCATCTTACGGAGTTTCTCCGAACTGAACGGCAGGAACGGATCAAAAGCGATGGCGAGGTTGGCAACCAGCTGTAGGGAAATGTTTAAGATAGTGCCTACACGCTCCATATCTGTTTTGGCCAATTTCCACGGTTCTGTGTCGGCCAGATATTTGTTACCGATACGTGCCAGATTCATGGCTTCTTTCTGTGCATCGCGGAATTTGAAAATGTCGAGCAGTTTTTCTACTTCTGCTTTTACGTCTGCGAATTCTTTCAGAGTTTCCTTGTCATAGTCAGTCAATTCGCCCTGTGCAGGTACTTTTCCGTCAAAGTACTTTTGGGTAAGTACCATAGCACGATTCACAAAGTTGCCATATACAGCGACCAGCTCGTTATTGTTGCGTGCCTGGAAGTCTTTCCAGGTGAAGTCATTGTCTTTTGTTTCCGGTGCATTGGCGGTCAGTACATAGCGGAGTACGTCTTGCTTTCCGGGAAAATCGGCCAGGTATTCGTGCAGCCATACAGCCCAATTGCGGGAAGTGGAAATTTTATCTCCTTCCAGGTTTAGGAATTCGTTGCTCGGCACGTTGTCCGGCAGAATGTAACTGCCTTCAGCTTTCAGCATTGCAGGGAATACGATGCAATGGAATACGATGTTGTCCTTGCCGATGAAGTGAATCAAACGGGTTTCAGGATCCTTCCACCATGTTTCCCAACTATCGGGAAGCAGTTCTTTGGTATTGGAAATGTATCCGATAGGCGCGTCAAACCATACGTACAAAACTTTTCCTTCTGCTCCTTCTACGGGAACGGGGATTCCCCAATCGAGGTCGCGGCTTACGGCACGTGGCTGCAAGCCCATGTCGAGCCAGCTTTTGCATTGACCGTATACGTTGGGACGCCATTCTTTATGATCTTCCAGAATCCATTTGCGCAGCCATGCCTCATGTTTGTCGAGGGGAAGATACCAATGCTTGGTTTCTTTCATTACCGGTTTGCTCCCGCTGATGGCGCTTTTCGGATTAATGAGATCTGTCGGAGAGAGTGAAGTACCGCATTTCTCACATTGGTCACCGTATGCTCCTTCCGAGTGGCAGTGAGGACATTCTCCGGTGATATAACGGTCGGCGAGGAATGTTTTAGCTTCTTCATCGTAGTATTGCTCAGACGTTTTTTCGATAAATTCTCCTTTGTCGTACAATGTTTTGAAGAAGTCCGAAGCTAGTTGGTGATGGGTCGGTGAACTGGTGCGGCTATACACATCGAATGAGATTCCGAATTCCTCAAATGATTTTTTAATTAAGGAATGGTAACGGTCTACTACATCCTGCGGGGTGATTCCTTCCTTCTTGGCACGGATCGTGATAGGCACTCCGTGTTCGTCCGAACCGCCGATGAATAATACATCTTCTTTTTTCAGGCGCAGATAGCGTACATAAATATCTGCGGGTACGTATACACCGGCCAGATGACCGATGTGGACAGGTCCGTTCGCATAGGGCAATGCCGATGTGACGGTGGTTCTTTTGAATTTCTTTTCCATTGTATCGTGTGATTTTATTGTTTTCAGCTTTGTAATGTGCAAAGATAGTGACTTTTCTTTCTTTTTTCTCGTAAGAAAGAATATATTTGTATTCAAGTTAAACGAAAATTAGAGTATGATATGATAACAACCCAGTTGCTGCGCCCTGAGAGCATTGTTGTAGTAGGGGCTTCAAATAATGTACATAAGCCGGGTGGCGCAATATTAAAGAACCTGATAAACGGGGGTTATCAGGGAGAACTTCGGGCTGTGAACCCAAAAGAGAAAGAAGTGCAGGGAGTTCCTGCCTTTGCGGATGTGCAGGACGTGCCTGATACGGACCTTGCGGTATTGGCGGTTCCTGCTTCAATGTGTCCTGGCATTGTAGAAACATTGGCTGGTCGGAAGCATACCCGGGCTTTTATCATACTTTCTGCTGGCTTTGGTGAGGAGACTCATGAGGGGGCATTGTTGGAAGAACGTATTCTGGAAACTGTAAACAAATATGGCGCGTCGTTGATAGGACCTAACTGCATCGGATTGATGAATACTTGGCACCATAGTGTGTTCAGTCAACCAATTCCAAATTTAAGTCCGAAAGGAGTGGATCTTATCTCCAGTTCGGGTGCTACAGCCGTATTCATTTTGGAAAGCGCGGTGACTAAGGGATTGCAGTTCAACTCTGTATGGTCGGTAGGAAACGCCAAGCAGATTGGGGTGGAGGATGTATTACAGTTTATGGATGAGAACTTCGATTCTGAAAAAGATTCACGAATCAAATTGCTCTATATTGAAAGTATCCAAAATCCGGACCGATTATTATTCCATGCTTCTTCATTGATAAGAAAAGGGTGTAAGATTGCAGCGATTAAGGCGGGAAGCTCGGAAAGTGGAAGCCGTGCGGCTTCTTCGCATACGGGAGCTATTGCCAGCTCGGATTCTGCTGTTGAGGCTTTGTTTCGTAAAGCGGGAATTGTACGTTGTTTCTCACGTGAGGAGCTGACTACTGTCGGTTGTGTGTTTACCTTGCCCGAACTGAAGGGAAAGAATTTTGCGATTATCACTCATGCCGGAGGTCCCGGAGTAATGCTGACGGATGCGTTGAGCAAGGGGGGGCTGAATGTGCCGAAGTTAGAAGGTAACCTGGCAGAAGAACTGAAAGCGCAACTCTTTCCGGGAGCTGCTGTCGGTAATCCGATTGATATTCTTGCTACGGGAACTCCGGAACATCTGCGTCTTTGTATTGACTATTGTGAAGAGAAATTTAAGAATATAGATGCTGTGATGGCCATTTTTGGAACTCCGGGACTAGTCACTATGTTCGAGATGTACGATGTGCTTCATGAGAAAATGCAGGTTTGCAGTAAGCCGATTTTCCCGATACTTCCTTCCATCAATACAGCCGGAGCGGAAGTGGCAGCGTTCCTTGCTAAAGGTCACGTGAACTTTTCGGATGAGGTCACATTAGGGACTGCTCTTTCCCGCATTGTGAATGCTCCTAAACCAGCAGTTCCTGAAATAGAACTGTTCGGAGTGGATGTTCCGAGAATTCGGCGGATCATTGATTCTATTCCGGATGACGGATATATCGCGCCTCATCATGTACAGGCTTTGCTTCATGCACCCGGTATTCCGCTTGTAGATGAATTTGTGTCGGATAATAAGGAAGAAGTGGTGGCTTTTGCCCGTCGTTGCGGATTTCCGGTGGTGGCAAAAGTCGTTGGACCTGTGCATAAATCGGATGTTGGCGGGGTCGTGTTGAATATCAAGAGTGAGCAACATTTGTCTCTGGAGTTTGACCGTATGATGCAAATAGCTGATGCGAAAGCAATCATGGTACAGCCAATGCTGAAAGGTACGGAACTTTTCATTGGAGCGAAATATGAGGAGAAGTTCGGGCATGTGGTCCTTTGTGGTCTGGGAGGTATTTTTGTGGAAGTGCTGAAGGATGTCTCTTCAGGTTTGGCCCCACTTTCTTATGAAGAGGCTTATTCGATGATTCATTCGCTGAGGGCTTATAAAATCATACAGGGGACACGTGGACAAAAGGGGGTGAATGAAGATAAATTTGCTGAAATTATAGTCCGTCTTTCTACCTTGCTCCGCTTTGCGACAGAGATTAAAGAAATGGATATAAACCCGCTTTTGGCTACAGAAAAGGCGGTTGTGGCAGTTGACGCACGTATCAGAATAGAGAAATAAGACTATTTTTTCATTCATTGGGACGTATTTATCATCTTCCCGTTGTTATTTTGCCTACATTTGGTAACTCAAACGGGAAGATAGAAAACACGTATGTTATGAAAAAAGCACTGACACTTTTATTCTGTTTTATTTGCTACCAGATAAGCTGTCATGCACAAGTGGCGGACGAGCATTATTATTTCAAAAACCTGAGCGTGCAGAACGGGTTATCCCAAAATACAGTCAATACGATTCTGCAGGATAAGCAAGGGTTTATGTGGTTCGGTACGAAGGATGGATTGAATCGGTATGACGGCTTGTCGTTCCGTAAATTCAAGCACGATGACCGTAGCCAACGAAGTATCGGCAACAATTTCATCACAGCGCTTTATGAAGACGAGAAAGGAAATATCTGGGTAGGCACGGATGTGGGGCTTTATATTTATTATCCGGAAAAGGACTTCTTTGAGCATTTCACGGAACTGAGTGCGGAAAATACGAAAATAGAACATACCGTGACTGCAATCTCCGGCGACAATCAAGGTTGTGTCTGGGTGGCGGTAGAATCTCAAGGTCTCTTCTGCTATGAACTGGAAAAAGAGAAACTTCGGAACTATACGTTAGAGAATTTCTCTTTTCTTACCACTAATGTGCAGACTTTCGTCTTTGATAATAGCGGAACCCTTTGGATAGGCTGTTACGGTGACGGTCTTTTCTATTCGAAAGACCGCTTGAAAACGCTCCATCCTTATCGCTCTCCGATAGATAATAAAGAAACCTATGCGAACGATGTAGTGATAAGTCTTGCGAAAGGGGCATACAACTGTCTGTATGTCGGCTCTTTGAAAGGTGGAGTGAAGGAACTGAACCTGACCTCAAACAAATTGCATGATTTGCTCTTGGCAGATGAGAACGGGGAATCTGTATTTTGTCGTGAACTGCTGATGGCTTCCGACAATGAGCTGTGGATTGGCGCAGAGTCAGGACTTTATATTTATAATCTCCGGCTGGGGAAATTTGTTCACTTGCGCAGTTCGATCAATGACCCTTACTCCTTGTCCGATAATGCTATTTATTCGCTGTGCAAGGATCGTGAAGGTGGTATCTGGATTGGTTCTTATTTCGGTGGTGTAAACTATTATCCCCGTTTCTATACGAATTTTGAGAAGTATTATCCGAAAGGGACAGAAAACGGGCTGCAGGGAAAGCGGGTACGTGAATTCTGCCAGGATAATCAGGGAGTCCTGTGGATTGGCACGGAAGACGGTGGCCTGAACCGCTTTAACCCGAAGACCAAGACTTTCTCTTTCTTCACGCCAAGCAATGCCTTTACGAACGTGCACGGATTGTGCCTGATTGGCGACCATCTTTGGGTAGGCACTTTCTCGAAAGGGGTGAAAGTGGTGGACACACACACGGGAGCTATTGTGAAAACATACCGGAAAACAGATTCGCCGCGTTCGTTGATAGATAATAGTGTTTTCTCCATTTGCCGGACAACGACGGGAGATATTTATTTGGGCACATTATTCGGCTTGCTGCGTTATAATGAGCAGTCCGACGATTTTGACCGGATTCCGGAACTGAACGGCCGGTTTGTATATGACATCAAAGAAGACTCCAGCGGAAACCTTTGGCTGGCAACTTATGCAAACGGTGCTTACTGTTATAATGTGAGTGAGAAGAAATGGAAGAATTACCTGCATGATGAAAGCAATCCGAAAAGCCTTCCTTACGACAAGGTAGTAAGTGTCTTCGAGGATTCCCACCGGCAGGTCTGGCTCACGACGCAGGGTGGCGGCTTCTGTTTGTTCCATCCGGAGACGGAAACCTTCACCAGTTATAATCTGGCGGACGGATTGCCAAACGACGTCGTTTATCAGATTGTGGAAGATAAAGAAGGGCTTTTCTGGCTGACAACCAATAATGGTTTGGTATGTTTCCAGCCTACCACCGGAGCTATGAAAGTATATACCACTTCCAACGGTTTGCTGGGCGACCAGTTCAATTATCGTTCAAGTTTTGAAACGGAAGACGGTACGATCTATCTGGGAAGTATCGACGGCTTTGTGGCTTTCAATCCCAAGAACTTTTCAGAGAACAAGTCGCTTCCGTCTATCGTGATTACTGATTTTCTGCTCTTTGGCAAGGAAGTGTATGTAGGCGAACCGGGTTCTCCGTTGGAGAAGAGCATCACCTTTTCCGACGAACTTGTACTTCAATCCAATCAGAACTCTTTCTCTTTCCGTGTGGCGGCACTGGACTTCCAGGCTCCGAGAATGAGCAGGATAATGTATAAGCTGGACGGTTTTGATGCAGACTGGCTGACAGTAGGCGAGAGCCCTATCGTCACTTACTCCAACCTGCGGTATGGCAATTACACTTTCCGGGTGAAAGTCTCTAATAGCGACGGGGTATGGAATGAAGAGGGAATATCCCTGAAAGTACATATTCTTCCGCCTTTCTATCTTTCCGTCTGGGCTTATATCGTGTATGCTTTGCTGATTATAGGTTGTTCTCTGTATACGGTTATGTATTTCAAGAGACGCAGCAACAGGAAGCATCGTCGGCAGATGGAGAAATTCGAACAGGAAAAGGAACGCGAAGTATATAATGCGAAGATTGACTTTTTTACGAATGTGGCCCATGAGATACGTACTCCGTTGACATTGATTAAAGGTCCGTTGGAAAATATCATACTAAAGAAGCAAGTGGATACGGAAACCCGCGAGGACTTGAACGTCATGAAGCAGAATACGGAGCGGTTATTGAACCTGACCAATCAGTTGCTTGATTTCCGCAAGACGGAGAGACAGGGATTCCGACTGAACTTTACTGAATGTAATGTTACCGAAATCTTGAAAGAAACTCATAAACGCTTTACTTCCCTTGCCAAGCAGAAAGGGTTGGATTTTGTTTTGCAGATGCCGGAAAAGGATTTTTATGCTCATATCAATCAGGAAGCATTTACGAAAATCATCAGCAATTTGCTGAACAATGGGGTGAAATATGCGGAAAGTTACGTGCATATATCGCTGGCAGTGCCGGATACGGACGGAGGCAATTCATTCCGTATCTGCACGGTGAACGACGGAGTAATCATTCCTGATGCAATGAAAGAGGAGATATTCAAGCCTTTTGTTCGTTTCAACGAGCAGGAGGATGGAAAAGTGACTACCGGAACCGGCATCGGGCTGGCTCTCTCCCGCTCGCTTGCCGAACTGCATCAGGGGACTTTGACTATGGGAAAAGGGGAGGAGAATAATACTTTCTGTATGACTTTGCCGATAGTACAGGATACGACAATCACCTTGACAACGGAAGTGGAAGCGGGAACTGACAAGATAAACGAAGCTCCTGCGGAACAAGCAGTAGAGAAGGATAACCGCCCGACTGTGTTGGTAGCGGAAGATAATCCGGATATGCTTGCCTTTGTGGTTCGCCAACTGTCGAAAGATTACACGGTGCTGACAGCTACCAATGGCGCGGAAGCATTGCGTGTACTGGACGGCAATTATGTGAATCTGATGATAAGTGATGTCGTGATGCCTGTAATGGATGGCTTCGAACTGTGCAAGACGATTAAGTCGGATTTGAATTACAGCCATATTCCTATCATACTGCTGACCGCGAAGACTAATATACAATCGAAGATAGAGGGAATGGAACTGGGCGCGGATGCCTATATTGAAAAACCCTTCTCTGTGGAATATTTGCAGGCGTGCGCTTCCAATCTTATTCAGAACAGGGAGAAGCTGCGCCAGGCTTTTGCGGAATCTCCTTTTATAGCCGCTAATACAATGGCATTGACGAAAGCCGATGAAGAGTTTATCAAGAAACTGAACGAGGTTATCAGGGTGAACTATGCCAATCCGGAGTTTAGTATGGATGACATGGCGGATAACCTGAATATGAGCCGTTCTAACTTCTATCGGAAAATTAAAGGAGTGCTGGATCTCAGTCCGAATGAGTTCCTTCGTCTGGAGCGTCTGAAAAAGGCTGCCCAACTGCTGAAAGAGGGTGAAAACAGGGTCAATGAAATCTGCTATATGGTAGGATTTAATTCACCGTCCTACTTTGCAAAATGTTTCCAGAAGCAGTTCGGAGTGTTGCCAAAGGACTTTACGAATGTAAAGGAGTAGCGGTTTACTTTTGAGTAGAAAATGTCGTTAACTAATTAAATATGCTATTATATGAAGAATTTATTTATCGTATTTTTTTGTCTGGTATCAGTTTTGGCTATAAAGGCAAACGGACAAGAAAGTTTGTGGAAAATACAGGCTGTTGATTATCAAGGAACTTATTATGGCGCAGCAGTAGCGAATGGCGGTATCGGTATATTACCGTGGAAAGAACCTTTCTCCGTTCGTCATGTCATGTTGAATCATGTATTTGATGCTGCCGCTCCCCAAGATGTGAGCCGTGTGTTGCGAGGAATCAACCCGTTTAATTTGCAAATGCAGATTGATGGACAGGGAGTGAGTGGTGATAATATCTCGGGATGGGGACAGTGCATAGATATGAAAGCCGCCACGCACGATACGCATTTCACTTATGGTGGAAAAGCGGATATCTCTTATAGTATCTGTGCCTTAAGGAATATGCCTTATGCGGGACTGGTGCGTGTAGAGGTGGCTGCATTGGAAGATATGTATTTATCAGTGGAAAATCCCATTGAAGTACCTGATGAATATAAGAATTCCGGTTCGAAACAGGTGAGTGTGAATGTCGATGGAAACGAACTGAAAATAGTACGTACCTGGGCTTTGTCCAAATACCGTGAACAGAAAGTGTCAGCTTCTTCCGCTTTTATTTATGATAAAAATCCAAACCTGCAGCAACAATATGACGGAACCAACCGAATCGCTATTTCATTAAAAAAAGGAGATAAATTTTCTTTCGCTTTATTAGGCTCCGTCTGTACCGGACGTGATTTTATAGACCCGTATAATGAGTCGGACCGTGAAGTGATTTATGGTGCGAAAGAAGGTTTGAACCGCCTGATGGATGGACACCGGAAACTTTGGAATGAACTGTGGGAAGGGGATATTATGATTGAGGGAGATGACGAGGCGCAGCGTGCCGTACGGTTTGCACTTTATAATCTTTACTCTAATGCACGCAAGGGAAGCCGGTTGAGTATCTCTCCTTTCGGGCTTTCTGCCCAAGGATATAACGGGCATATTTTCTGGGATACCGAGTTATGGATGTATCCGCCTATGCTTTTCATGAATCAGGGCATTGCAAGGACAATGATGGACTACCGTACTGACAGACTGGAAGCCGCCTGTCAGAGAGCATTAAGCTATGGATATGAGGGAGCCATGTTTCCGTGGGAAAGTGATGATGCTGGAGAAGAGTCATGTCCGACTTGGGCCTTGACCGGACCTTTTGAACATCATATCACTGCCGATATTGCTATCGCGGCCTGGAATTATTACTGTATGAGTGGTGATAAACGGTGGTTACGTGAAGAAGGTTTTCCTTTGATGGAGAAAGTGGCGGAATTTTGGGTCAGTCGTGTAGAAAAGAATGAGGATGGTTCTTATTCGATTCGCAATGTGGTGTGTGCCGATGAATATGCTGAAGGGGTGGATGATAATGCATTTACCAATGGTGCTGCTATGCGTGCATTGCAAGATGCTGCTAAAGCTGCTGCGGTATGCGGTGTTAAAGCACCTGCAATCTGGAAGGAGATAGCCTCAAAACTACGGATTCCGAAATTTGAGAATGGAGTGACTATGGAGTATGAAGGCTATAACGGACAGGCAATAAAACAAGCGGATGCCAATTTGCTGGTATATCCATTAAATCTGATAACCCGTCCTGAAGAAATCCGTAAGGACTTGGAGTATTATGAAGATAAAATAGATAAAGCCGGACCGGCAATGTCTTTCTCTGTGTTGGCTTTGCAATATGCGCGTCTTGGTGAAAGTGATAAAGCTTATGAACTGTTTGTGCAAAGTTTCCGTCCTAACCAGTTACCTCCGTTTGGCGTTATTTCCGAAGGTGCAGGAGGAACGAATCCTTATTTTGTAACTGGTGCGGGAGGACTTTTACAAACTGTCATTAATGGTTTTTGTGGTTTGGAAGTTACAGATAATGGCATCAAGCAGCTTTTCTCAAAACTGCCGAAACATTGGAAGAAGTTGACGATAACAGGAGTGGGACCGGATAGAAAGACTTATGTCCGGATGCAAAAATAACATTGTTAAGTCTTGGTGTAATGAAGTATACATATATACACACTGTACGAAACATTATTCGTTGATTTCTGCTTTCATTTAGCCCGATTGAGACTAAACTTTCATTTATTGACCTGTTTTTAATACCTGAAATAAGTGCAAACCCCTATTTTTGCTGCAGTAATAACTTAGTATTAACACAGAACCAGTATCCTTTACTGATTCATATAATCAGGTTTGCATGAATTTTAAATGTTTGTTTTGCGGGGCGCTTATTACACTGTATGTCGGAGTTGCTGAAGCTGTCAACTATGTTCCGGAAAATATTTCAGCGTCCATATCGTTGAAAGTGCCGGGAAATGTAGCTGAAAGGTATTCACTGAACTTGCAGCAATTGGGGAATAACCGTTCATCCTATTTATTGGAAGCTTCTGAAAGCATTCCGGTTACAATCACTCAGAGGGTGGCAGATGGAAATGGAAAATTACGGGTAAATGTCTGTATAACAGCACTCGAA
>ULUI01045749.1_pt1 | contig 15012 bp, 10 predicted proteins | sample 1958371 | NCBI WGS metagenome assembly ULUI01 (sample SAMEA4835756, study PRJEB28245) | human gut metagenome | biome: gut microbiome; material: fecal sample | place: Denmark | collected 2008
GATGCTTGCCTGTCATAGGGGATTTGTGCTACTATGTAGTGAGCCTTATAGAGGTTTTAGATGCACGAAAATGGCTTGGACAGAAAGAAGGAATGAGACATGAAATTAGCATTTATCGGAGCTGGAAATATGGCACAGGCGATGATCGGTGGTGTGCTGCTCAAAGGTTTATTGCCTAAGAATGAAATCATTGCAACGGCAGCGACACAAAAGACGATTGACACGGTAGCAGCACAGTATGGAGTGAATGTCACTTTAGATAACAAAGAGGCTGCAAAAGCAGATATTATCGTGCTTGCAGTGAAACCGGTTTATTATGCGGAGGTAATTGCAGAGATCAAAGATGTTGTGTCTTCGGAGCAGATTATTGTTACGATTGCAGCAGGCAAATCCGTTGCCTGGGTAGAAGAGGCATTTGGTGGATCTCATAAGATTGTTAGGACGATGCCAAATACACCGGCGTTAGTTGGTGAAGGAATTACGGCGGTATGTCCAAATGCAAATGTTGGAGAAGAGGATTTAAAACAGGTATGCGATATTTTGGAGAGCTTTGGAAAGGCAGAAGTGATCAGCGAAAAGATTATGGATGCTGTTATTGCGGTTAGTGGAAGTTCTCCTGCATATGTTTTCTTATTCATTGAAGCCATGGCAGATGCTGCTGTAGCGGAGGGAATGCCTCGTGCGCAGGCTTATCAGTTCGCTGCACAGTCTGTACTTGGCAGTGCTAAAATGGTATTAGAAACCGGAAAGCATCCGGGTGAGCTTAAGGATATGGTATGTTCACCGGCGGGAACAACCATTGATGCGGTACGTGTGTTAGAGGAAGGCGGGCTTCGTGGAATCGTCATGGACGCAATGCATGCTTGCGCTGAGAAGAACCGCAATATGTAAGGAATCATTTGAATAATCGTGTAGCCGGAAAGCATATGCGGACATAGAAAGCATATAATTTCCTATGAACAAAAATAAGATCCGTATACGAAAGATATGGCTTGTTTTTGCAGTGTATGTTTTATTGATCGGCTATATGGGGCTGTATATTGCGACTTGGCAAAGCAGGCAGAACAACTTGCTGAAGTATCAGACGTTAATGCAGCATAACCATATATCTTCGCATAGCAGAGCGTTGCTTCGTGATATGGAATGCTTTCCGGTGCGAAAGGATCGCCGAGGTAAAGTATCTTGGGACTTTGAGGATGGCTATGGAGCACCGAGAACGTTTGGTGGCAAAAGAAGTCACGAGGGTGTAGATATCATGGCTTCCAAAGATCAGCCGGGGTGCTTACAGATTCAATCTGTGTGTGATGGTGTGATCGAACAAATTGGCTGGCTGAAATTGGGAGGATACCGTATAGGTATTCGTTCCAAACAGGGATATTATGTGTATTATGCGCATTTACAGCAATATGCACCTGATCTGCGCAAAGGCAGCAAAGTAAAGGCGGGCGATTATTTGGGGTTAATGGGTAATACCGGGTATGGACCGGAAGGGACCAGTGGTCAATTCGCGGTACATCTGCACTTTGGAATCTATATTGCAAAGGATGGCAGAGAGCAAAGTATGGATCCATATCCTATACTATGGTATTTGGCACAGTGAATATTTACAATGCTGTTATAAGAGATTGCAGTGTTGCTGGAAAGGAAAATCCAGCTTGTAATGCCTGATAGTCAGGTGTTGTTATGAGGGGATTGCAGTATCGGTAGAAAGGAAGGATACGGTTACAATGACGTTACCAAAGAAATATCAACAAGCCATGCAGGACTTGCTTGGAGAGGAATATTCCGCATATATAGAAAGTATGCAGCAGAGATCACAGACTGCCATACGAATCAATACGGCTAAGATTTCTTTGGAACAATGGGCAGAAATCTGTCCATTTAAGACAAAGCCGGTACCGTGGACGGAGAAAGGCTTTTTGACAACCGATGAGCAATGTAATCCTGCCAAACATCCTTATTATTATGCGGGCTTGTATTATATTCAAGAACCCAGTGCGATGATACCGGCATCAATCCTGCCTGTGCATGAAGGAGATCGAATCTTAGATGTTTGTGCAGCACCGGGGGGCAAGGCGACAGAGCTGGCTGCAAAGCTGCGGGGAACCGGTCAATTGGTTGCAAATGATATTAGTGTTTCCAGGGCGATGGCACTTGCGAAGAATTTGCAGATTGCCGGTGCGGTCAATGCAGTCGTTACAGCGGAAAAGCCGGAACGATTGCAAGAGTCCTTTTTACAGTATTTTGATGGTATTTTGATCGATGCACCATGCTCCGGAGAGGGGATGTTTCGCAGAGATCCCCATATGGTACAGGATTGGGAAGAAAAAGGACCGCAATATTATGCTCCGATTCAACGGGATATTTTGAAGGCGGCTTATCAAATGCTTCGGGAAGGTGGATATTTGGTCTACTCCACATGTACTTTTTCGCCGGAAGAAGATGAAAAAAATATATTGTGGTTTTTGCGGCAATTTCCGGATATGCACGTTTGTGAAGTCCCACGTAAAGAGGGCTTTTGCAGCGGAATCACGGATGCTGCATTGACAGAAACGGAACGGCAGCAGTTATCCCGCTGTGTTCGAATTTTTCCGCATAAAGCAGTAGGAGAGGGACATTTCGCTGTTCTTTTGCAGAAAGGGGATCCGTCGGCTGCAGAGCAGACAGATTCTTTTGTAGAGCAGGAAAACACCCTTGCCGAGCGAGCACATGACCATAGCTTTCGTATGGCAGAGAAAAAGCATCAAAGTTTCGGAGCAGAACGAAGATCAAAATATGCCGGCACGAGACAACAACGTCTCTCTGGGAAAAAAGACCGCAGAATGAAGGATGGAGATAACAATCTTGTGGCTAAGGCGGCTTGGTGGACAGGATGTCTTTCGGCTCCCGGGGCAGAGAGGTATCGTTTGGTTTCCGGCAAGAAACAGTTTACGTTAGAAATGGAAGGATCCGTATTGTGGAAAGGGCTTCGCTGTATTCAGACAGGATTGATCGTAGGTAGCGCCGAGAAACGATTTGAGCCGTCCATACAGCTTGCACTTTCTATTTGCGATAAGGACAAGCTTCCGTATGTGAATTTATCTTCCGAAGAACAGGATGTGATCCGTTACCTGAAAGGAGAGACACTGCAGGATGTGACTGTTTTGAATGAGGGGATGTTAAAGCAGACGGAAAATTATGTGTTAGTATGTGTAGATGGTTTTGCATTAGGCTGGGGAAAATATATGCAGAATGGAATGCTAAAAAACAAATATTACGCAGGATGGCGCATGCAGTAATTACAAGATATGATTGGAGGAACGGATGAAAGCGAAACGTGGAGATTTCGGTTATATAAACAATAGAAAGAAAAGAACCCTTACGATAGCAATTATTTATAGTGCTATTTCTATTGGAATTTATGTATTGGGATTGGTGCTGAATCATATGTCCAGACAGAATTTATTTACGGTGATCGCAGTGTTAGGGGTACTGCCGATCGTGAAACAGATTGTTGGTTTTGTTGTGGTATTTCCGTATCATTCTGTAACCGAGGAACAATACCAAAAGGTGCAAAAAGCTTTGCCGGAGAGGATGGAACTGATGACAGATCTGGTGATCACTTCTTCCGAAAAGATTATGCATTTAGATTTTTTGGCAGTAGGTAATGGACGAGTGATTGGCGTATTGGGCAATGGAAAACAGGAATTATCCTATGTTAGAGAGTATTTGTCCAAGGGCGTTGCTAACTGGGGAACGCAGTATAAAGTGCAGATCGTGGAGAAGCAGGCGATGTTTTTACAGGAGTTAGCAAGAATTGATTCCATTCCGGAATGTACGGAGGATCAGGAAGAAGAGTTAGAACATGTGAAATCTTACCTGCGATCTTTGATCGTATAACCGAGAGAAAGGGCAGAGAGCTATTATGCGAGAAGTAATAATTTCTGAACGCGAGGAAGGACAGCGTTTGGATCGCTATTTGGAAAAATATATGCCGGATGCTCCGAAAAGCTTTTTTTATAAGATGATGCGCAAGAAAAACATTGTGTTAAACGGGAAAAAAGTGTCTGGGTCGGAGCGGATTCAGACTGGCGATCAGATAAAATTGTTTCTTGCGGATGAAACAATTGAGGGTTTTCGGTCAGGGAAGAAAGCTCGAGAAGTTGATTTGGGCGCACAACACCTGTCACAGGCAAAGAGGCCGACTAATGGCGCACAACACCTGTCACAGGCAAAGAGGCCGACTAATGGTGCACGACAGATGCCACAGGCAAAGAGGCTGGAAAAGGGTGCACGTCAAGGAAAAATAGAGTTGCAGCAGGGGCACTATGACAGAAACTTGCCGCCGTTGCAAATTGTCTATGAGGATGCTCAGTTTTTGGTGGTTAATAAGCCGGTTGGAGTGCTGTCCCAAAAAGCGGACAGAAATGACAGGTCGATCGTTGAACAGATTACAGATTATTTGGCAGATAATGCTGCTGATGACACGTTTCGTCCGGGAATCTGCAATCGTTTGGACCGAAATACTTCCGGCCTGATCGTAGCAGGAAAGACGGTACGTGCGCTGCAGGACATGAATAAGCGGTTCAAGGAACGTACAATCTGCAAATATTATTTATGTGTTGTTCATGGAAGTGTGTCAAAAAAGCAGTATTTGAAAGGCTACCTAGAGAAGGATAGTCGAACCAATAAAGTGACAGTAAGACAACAGCCCGGCCCTAACAGTGTACCGATTGCAACGGAGTACCTGCCGCTTCAACAGGGGATGTATCAAGGGGAATCTTTTACCCTGTTGCAGGTGCATCTGATCACAGGTAAATCTCATCAAATTCGTGCTCATTTGGCAAGCATTGGTCATCCATTGGTGGGGGACGTTAAATACAGTACGAAACGAGCGTCTGCCTTCGATCGAGAGCAGTTACATCAGCGAGTGCAATTGCTGCATGCTTGGCAGCTTATATTTACGGCACATGGAAAAGAATATGTTTGGAAAGCGGAACTCCCAGACAATTTTGCACAGGTATTGCGCAGACTAGGAATGGAGATTAAATGATCATATTGCACTATTCATAAGGAGTTGAGAGAATTATGCCATCTTGGAATTCAAGAGGACTTCGAGGCTCTATGTTAGAGGAAGCCCTTAATATGACAAATGAACAATATCGCAAAGAGCATTTGGCATTAGTACAAAAAATACCGACGCCCATTACGCCGATCAATATCGACAAAGAGCATCGGCATATCACCTTAGCATATTTTGAACAAAAAAGTACCGTAGATTATATCGGGAATGTGCAGGGTGTGCCAATTTGTTTTGATGCCAAAGAATGCGCCGGAGAGCGTTTTGCCCTGCAAAATATCCATGAGCATCAGATGGAGTATATGCAGGACTTTGAGCGGCAAGATGGCATTGCGTTTTTGATCGTCTATTTTAAGGAAGCCGGTGCCTATTATTATGTACCGTTTCGCGATGTAAAACGCTTTTGGGATCGTGCAGCAGAAGGGGGACGCAAAAGCTTTTTGCGTCACGAACTGGATCAGGATTACCAGATACGCACATCAAACCAAATATTCATTCATTATTTGGATGCTTTAAGCCGCGATCTGGAGTCCCGCCCGGAATCTTAAATATTATAAATGCAGCACGCGTTCTTTGATCTCCTGGGTACGTCCCTGATTCCAAAATTGCGTCCCAATATACCCACAGGTACGTCTTGCAACGTTCATTTTGTTCTGGTCGGTGTTGCCGCAATTTGGGCATTCCCAGATCAGCTTACCATGTTCATCAGTGACGATCTGAATCTGACCGGTATAACCGCAGCATTGACAATAATCACTCTTGGTATTTAATTCCGCATACATAATATTATCATAAATATATTTCATAACATTTAATACGGCTTCGATATTATTTTCCATATTCGGTACTTCCACATAACTGATCGCACCACCCGGAGATAATTCTTGAAATTGCGCCTCAAATTTCAATTTATCAAAGGCATTGATCTCCTCAGTTACATGTACGTGATAACTGTTAGTGATATAGCCGCGGTCGGTCACACCTTCGATAATGCCAAAGCGTTTTTGCAGACATTTGGCAAATTTGTAGGTGGTGGACTCTAGCGGAGTACCATATAAGCTAAAGTCGATGTTGGTTTCTTCGCGCCATTTTGCACAGGCATCGTTCATATGCTGCATGACTTGCAATGCAAATGGAGTGGATTCCGGATCAGTATGACTGTGTCCGGTCATATATCTGGTGCATTCGCATAATCCGGCGTATCCCAAAGAAATCGTAGAATATCCGTTATATAGCAGTTTATTGATCGTCTCACCTTTCTTCAGACGAGCGAGAGCACCGTACTGCCAAAGGATTGGAGCAACGTCGGAAGGCGTGTCTAATAAACGCTTGTGGCGGCACATCAGTGCACGATAACACAAGTCCAGACGTTCATCAAAAATCTGCCAGAATTTATCCATATCCTTGCCGGAAGAGCAGGCAACATCCACTAAGTTGATCGTGACAACGCCCTGATTAAAGCGACCGTAAAACTTTGGCTTATCGTTTTCGTCATGATAAACAGTCAGGAAAGAACGGCAGCCCATGCAAGGATAGCAGTTGCCATCTTTTAATTTACGCATGATCTTTTCAGAAATATAGTCAGGAACCATTCGTTTTGCCGTACATTTTGCTGCCAGTTTGGTTAGTTCCCAATATTTACTGCCTTCGGTAATATTATCTTCTTCCAAGACATAGATCAGCTTTGGAAAAGCAGGAGTAATATATACACCTTTTTCATTCTTAACGCCCTGAATACGCTGGCGAAGGATCTCTTCCGTTACGAGTGCAAGATCATCACGCAGACGTCCTTCCGGAACTTCATCCAAATACATAAATACAGTAACAAATGGTGCTTGTCCATTAGTTGTCATCAAGGTGATCACCTGATACTGGATCATCTGTACGCCACGCTTGATCTCGTCGCGCACACGCTGTTCTGCCACATCATTGATCTGTTCTTCGGAAGCAGCGATATTCGCTTTTTCGAACTCATCACGCACCTGCAGTCGGAATTTTTGTCTGCTGACATCCACAAATGGGGCGAGGTGTGCCAAAGAAATGCTCTGTCCGCCGTACTGGGAACTGGCAATCTGTGCAATGCTCTGCGTTGCTATATTGCAGGCAGTTGAAAAACTCTTTGGTCGTTCGATCATGGTTTCACTGATCACAGTACCGTTTTGCAGCATATCCTCCAAATTGACAAGACAGCAGTTGTGCATATGCTGTGCAAAATAATCGGAATCGTGAAAATGTATAATTCCTTGTTCGTGTGCAGCTACGATATCCTCTGGGAGCAAAAAACGCTTGGTAATGTCTTTACTGACTTCACCGGCCATATAATCGCGTTGTACACTATTTACGGTAGGATTCTTATTGGAATTTTCCTGCTTTGCCTCTTCATTATTACATTCCAACAGGCTTAAGATCTGCTTATCGGTTGAGTTGGATTTGCGGATTAAGGCGCGAGTATAACGGTAAGTAATGTATTTGCGTGCCAACACAAATGCACGTTTGTTCATAATCTGATCCTCGACAAGATCCTGAATTTCTTCGACGCCGAGAGTTCGACCGATGTCAGAACAAATCTTTTCTACATTAGTAGAAATCTCCTCGATCTGTTCTTCTGATAATTGATCAACAGCGGCAACCTCGCAGTTTGCTTTTTTGATCGCTGCTGATATTTTGGTGACATCAAAATCGGCTTCAATGCCACTTCTTTTCATGATTTTCATGAATGCAACCTCCTCCATTCAGACTTGCTTCCTAATCGAGGAAAGCATACAGACTGCGTGGATATGCATACTTTCTCGAATTTTTAGAAGTACTATATAATGTTCGAAAAATGTCATGGTGACACTATATATTGTGTTTTGCTCGACGAGATTTATACTAGCACATTTCTATTTACAACACAATCCCCATAATCCACATTATGCCAATACCAAAAATACGCTATGTTATCAAAAATGCAGTCTGGGAGTTTCTTTGAAAGCTGCCCTTAAAAAATTCCATACTTGGAAGATACAATGATAAAAATTGGGGGTTTTCAAATTAGAATGTATGTGGTATGATGTTTGATGAAATGCGAAGAAGAGAAGTAGTAACCATAGAATGGAATGCAGAAAGCTGTTGGTTGATGCGAAGCAGTGGAAGTGATATGGCGAACTCGTCTCGGAGCAGCCGGTTGAACTTTAGTAGATCAGGACGGATTCCCACCGTTAGAGGGGAAAGGTATTGACAAGTTGTTGATGTACCTGTGAGCGCATGATTTTCATGAATAAGAGTGGTAACGCGGATAATCCGTCTCTATATTATATAGAGACGTTTTTTACATTACGAAAGAATTTCACGTTGATCCTTATACAAACTCTGACAGAATGCACACAGATGCGCAACGCATTACAAGGACTCAAAGGGGAGTCTGGAAAGTGAGGTTATTTATGAAAGGATTTGAAAAGTATCAGAAGAGTTATTTTATGCCACCGGAGGATTGCTATGAATGGGTAAAGAAAGATGCAATTGATAAGCCGCCGGTTTGGTGCAGTGTTGATTTACGTGATGGCAATCAGGCTTTGATCGAGCCAATGAGCCTGGACGAGAAAATAGAGTTTTTTAAGATGCTGGTTAAGATTGGATTTAAGGAGATCGAGGTCGGTTTTCCGGCAGCATCCGAGACAGAGTTTACTTTTTTGAGAGCACTGATCGATCAGCATCTCATTCCGGATGATGTAACGGTTCAGGTACTTACACAGGCAAGAGAACATATTATCCGCAAGACATTTGAAGCAGTGGATGGTGCACCAAATGCAATCGTTCATGTATATAATTCTACATCTGTAGCACAAAGAGAGCAGGTGTTCCGTAAATCCAAGGAAGAGATCAAGGAGATTGCAGTAAACGGAGCAAAACTGTTAAAAGAGCTTGCTGCAGAGGCACATGGTAACTTCCGCTTTGAATACAGCCCGGAGAGTTTCCATGGAACAGAAGTAGATTATGCAGTAGAAGTATGTAATGCCGTTTTGGATGTATGGCAGCCACAGGCAGATGCACCGGCGATCATTAATATCCCTGCCACTGTCGAGAATGCAATGCCGCATGTTTTTGCAAGCCAGATTGAATATGTCAGCAAACATCTGAAATACCGTGATAATGTTGTTCTTTCTCTGCATCCACACAATGACCGTGGTACCGGCGTGGCAACTGCGGAGCTTGGTGTATTGGCAGGAGCAGACCGTTTGGAAGGTACTTTATTTGGTAACGGTGAACGTACCGGTAATTTAGACTTAGTAACTGTTGCTATGAATCTGCATTCTCATGGTGTGGATTCCAAGTTAGATTTCCACAATATGCAGGAGATCGCAGATACGTATGAGCGTTTGACAGCAATGCAGGTATCCAAGCGTCAGCCATATGCAGGTGAGCTTGTATTTACCGCATTTTCCGGTTCTCATCAGGATGCTATCTCCAAAGGTATGGCATTTCGCGAGGAGCGTAACGAAAATCTTTGGACGGTTCCATATCTGCCGATCGATCCGAAAGATGTTGGAAGAACATATGATTCGGATGTTATCCGCATCAACAGCCAGTCCGGTAAGGGCGGTGTAGCGTATGTATTAAAACAGAATTACGGATTAGAGATTCCAGACCGTATGCGTGAGGAAGTCGGTTACCTGATGAAGGGTGTTTCCGATCATGCACATGCAGAGCTCAGTCCGGAAGATATGCTGCGCGTATTCGAAGAGACATACAGCCAGCCAAAGCGCAGTTTTGCTATTACAGAAGTACACTTCCAGCAGAAAGACGGTATTACAACGCAGGTTACTTTTGAGCAGGATGGCAAAAAAGAAGTTGTCGAGGCAAAGGGAAATGGACGTTTGAATGCAGTCAACAATGCGATCAAGGATTTCTTAGGTATCAGCTATGTATTGGATGTATATGAGGAGCACGCATTGTCGAAGACATCTTCTTCTAAGGCGATGGCTTATGTTGGAATTACGCAGGATGAGAAGCAGTTATATTGGGGCGTAAGCAGTGATGAAGATATTATTCGTGCTTCCATTGATGCGTTAGAGCATGCAGTAAATCACATGATCGAGATTAAGGGCGAAAAAGTACACTAAGCCTATCAAAGATTTCATATTATTTATTGGGAGGGGTCTTAGCGGGCCCCTCAACTACATATAGAAAGGTACGGTAATAGCATGGCAGATAACAGTGTGTTGATTGATGAGTTGGTTCGTTATGGGGAGAAAAATGGTTTGGTCGCAGCGGAAGATCGTGTGTATGTGATCAATCGTTTGTTGGAGATTTTGCAGTTGGATGAATATCAGACACCAGAGCAGGAGACGCCGGTACGACCGGTTCATGAGATTTTAGCGGACCTTATGGAAAATGCGTATTCCCGTGGTGTTATGACAGAGAACAGCGTTGTTTATCAGGATTTATTTGATACGAAACTGATGGGAGCACTTGTTCCGGCGCCAAGTACCGTGATCCGCAAGTTTCGCGAGTTGTATGAAGAATCACCCAAAGCGGCAACAAACTATTATTATAAATTAAGTTGTGATACCAATTATATCCGCCGTGATCGAATCAAGCGTGATGTAAAGTGGACCGCAGATACAGAGTATGGGACATTAGACATTACGATCAATTTATCTAAGCCGGAGAAAGATCCTAAGGCGATCGCCGCTGCCAAAAATGCACCACAGAGTGCTTATCCGAAATGTTTGCTGTGTAAAGAAAACGAGGGGTATGCAGGTAGAGTGAATCATCCGGCAAGACAGAATCACCGTGTTATTCCGGTAACCATTGATGGCGGTCAGTGGGGATTGCAGTATTCTCCTTACGTATATTACAATGAGCACTGTATCCTATTTAATAGTGATCATACACCGATGAAGATTGATGAATCTGCCTTTCGTAAACTGTTGGATTTTGTGCGTCAGTTCCCACATTATTTTGTAGGTTCAAATGCCGATCTGCCAATTGTAGGCGGCTCAATATTGGCACATGAGCATTTCCAGGGTGGTCATTATGAATTTGCGATGGAAAGAGCGGACATCAAGCAAACGTTGACGATTCCGGGCTTTGAGGATGTACAGGCTGGGATCGTAAATTGGCCAATGTCGGTTGTACGTATTCGTCATAAAGAGGCTGAGCGCCTGGTAAAGCTTGCTGCACATATTTTGACGGCATGGAGAGCATATACGGATGAAGATGCTTTTATCTATGCGCAGACGGATGGAGAACCACACAATACGATCACACCGATCGCGCGAATGCGGGACGGGGAGTTTGAACTGGATCTGGTACTTCGCAATAACATTACAACGCCGGAGTATCCGTTAGGTGTGTACCATCCACATCAGGAACTGCACCATATTAAGAAAGAAAATATCGGCTTGATCGAAGTTATGGGTCTGGCAGTCCTTCCGGCAAGATTAAAGGGAGAAATGCAGCGTTTGGGCGAATACATTATATCAGGAAAAGATATTCGAGCCGATGCGGAACTTGCAAAACATGCAGACTGGGTAGACGAGTTTTTACCGAAATACGATGCAATCACAGAAGATAATGTAGATGAAATTCTTCAGACGGAGATTGGTATTGTTTTTAAGAAAGTATTAGAACATGCCGGTGTTTATAAAAACACAGACGAAGGTATGAATGCATTCATGCGGTTTATCCTATCACTTTAGAATTAGAGTTTGCAATAATGAGGTATGTTCTTTCACATTAGGTTGAAAGCACATATAAGAGTATCAAAATTGAAAGCCACCAAGATTTGATATGTCCTGTCGTGACAGGGTACTCATCAAGTCTTGGTGGCTTTTTTTCTTTATAGGAAACTGCTGTTGTGTAGCGTGACAAAAGCAAGCGCTGGCTTTGCTTTTGTTTATATCTTTTATTGTTTTATTCGGATGTGACGGTTAGTCCTCCTTGCAAAATACACGCTTAAGAAGTTCCATATCCAATGTCTGCTCAGGTGCGAAAGCATCCGAGGTCACATAATCCAGTATTGATCTTGCAAAGCATTTGATCTCAGGATATTCGGCAACCTCACTTAAACGGCTGGTACATACCATCAAGGTACCCTCGCCAACTTTACCTTCAAACAAAATACCCAGTTTGTGGTTACGTTCAAAGTTGTCGACCATCTGCACGATCGGGCGGTAGCTCTTATCGGTCACGTCATCTAAGATAGCACAGTCACAGTGCGATACGATCTTATACCACTGTGGTGTGGAATATTTGTGAGCCGGGAAAGAAGCTAAGGCCGGATGATCCTTTTGGATCAACAGCCCCATTGTACCGACAGCAACCGGCTTCTTCATCCATTCGCAAATATCGCGGAACATTGGATAACACCAAAAATCCGTACAATAAAAGCCTTCGATCTTGTCGGCAAGTTCGGTTGGCAGATACAATACTTTTTGACCATTTTGAAGCAATGCGCAGGCTTCTGCGTAATCAGCCGTCACATGGACTTCATTGGCACCTTCACCGATCGTCATGCCGGAGGCCGGAATTTCCGTTGACAGTGTTGGAAAGCAGTATAGCTCATAGGTGTTTGCCATATTGGTTTCCGGTACACTAAGATCCAAATGATAAGTAGCAGCTTCCGTGATCTCCGGAAAATCAAAGGTTATCTCGTCTAATTCTACCAGGTCAAAAGCACCATCCGGAATCACAACGGATCCCTCTCGAATGATCTTTTTCTGCTGTTTTAATTCCCAGTGAAGAATTTTATTCTCCAACTTCTCCGGATTGTAGTAGCGGATCGCCATCTTAGCACGGAAGGTTTCTCTTGCCTGATAGACATATTTTGGAAACTGTGCTAACAGAATGTGATCGGAACAGTATCCTGCCCATTCCTCCGGTGTAACATGTCCTTTGCTGTCCATAAAGGCATCCAAAATACCAACGAGAGCGGTACCCTGACCGGAAAAGTCTTGAATATCCAATATTTGATATCCGGCGAGCAGTTTCGTACGAGCAGCAGCCTCCAGTTCTTCCTTGTAGCATTGAACAGACAGCTTACCACTGGTGTAGAAAAAGTCATCGGCTTGATCTAACATGCCCTTTTCTTTCAAACGGTCTCTGAATACTTCGAAGTTTCTTGCTTTGAGAACGCCGGTATATTTATCAATCTCACGGAAGTTTGGATAAACCGCAAATTGTCCGATCTCATGGGAGACAACCGGAATATGTGGGATCAAAACACCCCCATTATCGGCAGCTTTTACTTTCTTAACACCGGTTCCATATTGGATTTCAATCTCTTCCGCATCGTTGCCGGCATCGGCGGCTGCATTTGTAGGATGGATCACTTCGTCGTAGTTATGATCAGCAGAAGGTTCATCCCACTGAATATGTCCCAAAGGAGCATCACACATACCATAGGAACCACGGAATAAACGGTTTTTACTAAAACGGACTCCGACAAAGAAATCGTCTTCCGGTAATAGTACCGGGGTGTGCTGGAAGTTGTTGGAACCCTGTGTATACAGATGACGATCATCCACATTGCGATAATTTGTAATGATCTCTGCCATGCGCTCTTTGCTGCCCCAAAGCTCATTTCCAAGAGACATCATACAATAAGAAGCATGGTTACCAAATTCAGCCATCATGCGATAACCTTCTTCGATCAGATAATCCTGCTCTTCGGCATTGTGCCCTTCATCACCCGGTGCGGTCAAGGTTCCCCAGAAAGGAAGCTGAGGTTCCATGTAAATACCCAACAGATCAGCCGCTACAAATGCAGCGTCCGGAGGGCAGCAGGTGTGATAACGGTAATGATTGATACCGTAAGATTTGGAAATGCTCATAACGCGGATCCATTCTTCTACGGAAGTAGGAACCGCTCCGGTCATTGGAAAGATCAAACCATCGTGTTTGCCACGCAGGAATGTCGGTGTTCCATTGATCAAAAATTCAGTCTCTGATGTGGAAAAGTCGCGCAGACCGAATGTTGTCACGCTCTCCTCGTCGGTACCCGGAATTGTCAAGTGCAGTTCGTAGATGACCGGACTGTATTCGCTCCAAAGTACAGCATCTTCTCCCAGTTCATAAGTAAATTCGGCCGTTCCTTTGCCGACCGGGAAGAAAATGTCCTGAAAATATGCAGCAGGTACTTGTACGCCTGTCTTGCCGGAAATGTCCATTAATTCAGCTTTGGCACAGACAGAAAGATTGCGTTGCGTCTGCGTTGTATTGTTGGTGGTAATCTCTACATGGACAGATTTGTGCTCTGTATCCGGGTAGGTTTTGATATGTTCGATCATGATCTCATCACATATGTGAAGCGATATCTCGCCGATAATACCATTCCAATTCGTCTGGGTATCCGGAGAGGTCAGATGACCACCTTTGGTCGGGTAATCCACATTAGAAACTAAAATAGTCAGACGAAACGTGTTGTCCTTAATATAAGGAGTCAGATCGTAATGATGTGGAGTAGTAAGGCTGTCTCTGCATCCGACCTCTACATCATTAACCCAAACACGAGTCAGGCGTGTACGTTCCAAATGTAAATAAATATTTTTGTTTTTGGAATCTTTGTCCAAGGTAATTTCTTTTGCATACCATGCGTAACCTTCAAACAAGTATGGATCAGTCAGAAAACCGATTTCTTTCTTGTCAGAAGGAGTTCCCTTTTTGGCGATCGAAGTCGTACCGGGAAGTGTAATCGTATCTGTAGGCAGACTACGGAAAATTCCCTGCTCGATCCCTGTTTTGTCCGCATCCAAGGCAAATGCCCAATCGCCGGATAAATCCATTCTCTTGATCATACTTAAACTCCATTCTATCAATTTTGTACTACAAGATCCAACATTTACTCATCCCTCGTCAGATCCACATTTATAACTCGCTCAAACTTCCCACACCTCAAATCCTCCACAACCACATATTACTTATTATGTCAGACATAAGTAACGACGAGCGCAAAGTCCCTTTCAAAAATG
>ULUI01080953.1_pt1 | contig 14826 bp, 21 predicted proteins | sample 1958371 | NCBI WGS metagenome assembly ULUI01 (sample SAMEA4835756, study PRJEB28245) | human gut metagenome | biome: gut microbiome; material: fecal sample | place: Denmark | collected 2008
GGGCACGCAGCTTGCCGCGGCGGAGCCCGAGCCCTCGCTCGAGAGCGTCGTTACCGATGTCATCCACGAGATCGGCGTGCCCGCGCACATCAAGGGCTACCAGTACCTGCGCGAGGCCATTTTGCTGACCATCGATGACATGGATATCATCAACTCCGTGACCAAGGTGCTCTATCCCGAGGTCGCGCGCAAGTTCAACACGACGCCCTCGCGCGTCGAGCGCGCCATCCGGCACGCGATCGAGGTTGCATGGGACCGCGGAGATATCGAGACGCTGCAGAAGTTTTTCGGCTACACGGTCTCGAACATCAAGGGCAAGCCGACGAATTCGGAGTTCATCGCCATGATCGCCGACTGCCTGAGCCTGCGGCAGAAGCAGATGGCAGCGACGCGGTAAGCCTGTCATATCAACGATTTATTGGCCATTGTTAAAAGCGTGCCATAGCGATGAAGAAACGCTTCATAGGTTTGTTGAAGGCTTGAAAAACCTATAAACTTTTTTCTTCAAGCCTATAAACACTCGCAGTTTATTGGGTGCAAAATCCTGATGAATTGGGAGTGTTTTTTTATGATGAACACAGCCTTCGATTGGCAGATAGACGAGTTCATGATCTACTGTCGAAGCCGTCAGCTCAGAGAGAAGACGATGAATTCCTACGAACAGGCGCTCCGTCTTTTCGAGCGCTGGTGCAAAGAGCAGCTCGCCATCAAGGATGTGGACAAGGTGACGGAAGCCGTCATCCGACGATACATCAACGACCTTCAGGAGCGCGGAAAATATTCCTTTTACAGCAACGACAAGCGCAAAGAGACGAATCATCCTGACAGAAGGCGTGACTTCCGAAAGCCGATCAGCGTCACGACAGTCAACAACTACATCCGCAATATCAGGGTGTTCTTCAACTGGCTCGATATTGAAGGAGTTATCAGAAAAAATCCCATGAAAAAGGTCAGGCAGCTCAAAACCAACAGAACAGCGAAAGAATATCTCTCTGACGAGGACTTCAAGAAGCTCATCGGCTGTCTCGACAAGTCCTATTTTTCAGAGCATCGGGATTATGCGATGATCATGCTGATGATCGACAGCGGAATGCGTCTCGGAGAATGCTCCTGTCTGCTGATGGAGGATGTGAACCTCACCAAGCGGCAAGTCTTCCTGAAGGCGGAGATTACCAAAGGACGCAAGGATCGCATGGTTTACTTCTCAGCGAAGACAGAACAGGTGCTTCGACGATGGGTGCAATTCAAGGATCGTTATGTTCAGACGGATTACTTCTTCCCCTCTCGCAGCTCGACAGGCGCACACATTCAGGTGAGCAACTTCGAGACGAACTTCAAGCGCTATCTGCGGCGAAGCGGGATAGATGAAAACATCTCTCCGCATTGTCTGCGGAACAACTTTGCAAAGCGCTGCCTGATGAACGGCATGGACATATACACCCTCAGCCGCATTCTCGGTCATTCGAGCGTCACAGTCACAGAACAGGCGTATCTGGATCTCACGGATGAAGACATCGGCAAGCGTTATCAGCATTACAGCCCTGTGAGCTCAATGAGATAATACAGAAAAGGACACGAAAAAGCAGTAAGAATCACGCAAGATTCTTACTGCTTTTTTTGAGTTTTTAACAACTTTTATTTGACTCTATTCGACATGATTGAAAGTGCACTTTCAATTAATCAAGCCGTATAAGCTGATTTGCGTATTCGCACAGCATATTTGCGCGTTCTACTTTAAAATCGCTATACTCCATCTCGAATGTCGTTGGCGGGCAGATTGCGGCACTTAAAACATCTGCAATGGCATCTGGATTTAATAATGATACGTATTCACTTGGCGCTTTATCTTTAATCTTCTGATTATCTGCGTTGTTCAAGAAGCAGAAGTTTGATAACGAAAAAATCTCACGTCTATTCAATCCTGCACGTTGCAAATACTTATCAGGAAAAATATGATGGAACTCCTTAGCACTAGCCAATTTTAATGTTTTTGAAAGATCTACATTGTTTCCAGAAATAAATGACTTTGGTTGGTTTGAAGCCAGTATGACGATGTAAGTCTTTGTATTTACGCTCGTTGTATTAAAAATATTGTTGATGAAGAAATCGGGAGTAACTTCACATTTGAAACTGCAGATGCTCGTGTTTTCGTCTTCTCTGAGACGCTCCATTGCGGCAAGATCTGCTTGGTGAGCACTATTAACGCCACTCGAATAACGTCTTGAAAAACAACTGCGCCAGAACCATAAGATCAGTTGTTTTCTTTGCTTGTCGGTATACAATTGCCCGCTTGCTTTGGTTGATCCGAAGAATTTCACAAGAGATACGAGCATTGCGGGATATGGCACAAAAGCTAGAGAATAAATTTTGAGTTCTTGTTGGAGAAAATCAATTGCAGATTTCAAACCATTTTTGATTGCTTCATAATTATCTCGAACTTGTTCGCCTGTCAGATTCATTAAGTCTCCAGGCGATGTGCTTCCAAGAATAAATCCAGTGAAGCACTTCATTAACAAGTCTTGGTCTTCTGAAATGCCATCAAAACCGCATACAGAAAGTTCATCGGAAAGCTCATCAAGTTTGTCCTGCAAATCAAAGTCAGTGCTCCAACTCCATGCGGTCAGAAGCTGGAAAGAGTTCAGAGGAATACCAGCTCTATTGATCCTCTCAAATACGATTGCAACAATACTCTTGTCATCAGTTTCCAACGTCTGAAAAGGGATGGACAGTTCTTTGAAGGTCTCCTGAAGTTTATCTATCTCTTCTTTCGTTTTGTCATCGAGATTTTCTGTAGCTTTTCTGTACAGGACAGAATCAAACAACGTATTAATTGGAAAATGAATAGAATAATTAACTTCACTCGGCTGCAATGCGATAAACTGATTATCCTGAGGGGTGTTTTCACTGCCAATCACATAATAAATATCTTGCCAACTCGGATCATCAGCAGCTTCGAGTTCCGTTTGAAATACAGAAAAGATGGATGTAAGGCGCTGTTGCCCATCGAGGACATAATGGATAGGATATTCCTTTTTGGGTTCAGGGAGGACAAAATGCCCCAAATCGCGCTCATTTGTCAGCTTTTCGCGAGTCGTCCAAAGTAACACAGAACCAATAGGATAGCCCTTATACAAGCTGTCAATGAAAAATGCAACTGCATCGGAATCCCATACATAGCCTCGTTGGAACGAAGGAATTCTAATTTCACCGCTACTTATTCTTTCTATTATTTTTCTTATAGATAATCCTTCCATCTATAACACCTGCCTTAATTCAATTCTATCATTTTTCATATATTATTGCAATTCTGTTGATAAAATCCTTAAAACCTGTTATCACGAATTCAGGCCCGACAATCTTGACTTTCTTCCCGAAGCCGCAAAGCCAGGAGAAGAACTGGTCAGAGATTTCCACTTCTGGATCGACGGTGAAGTGGGATTCATCCGCTTTGTTGTAGTGCAGCCCCTTCGTGCCGAAGCGGTCAATCACCGTGTCGAGCAGCGGATTGATGAAGCGCAGCGTCACACGGACACGCTTGCCGCCGAACATTCCGAAAACACGCTGCGTGTAATTCTCGAAGTCTTGAGCAATGAGTCTGAATTCATCCTCTGCGTCTCGCGGCTCTCCTATCGCTCGGACAGATTTCATGCGGTCCACACGGTAGGTGCGCATTTCCTGAGATTTATCATCAAATGCGAGCAGATAATAGTTGCCCTCATTGATGAGCAGCCGAAATGGGCTGACTTTGTATCGTTCGCCTTTTCTGCGGTCAATGGTCTGCGTCACATCGTCGATGCTGCGCTTCTGATAGTTGAAGGTGATTTTCTCTGGCGTGTGCGGATCGGCAGCCGTGCCGCGCCGCATGGCATAATTGATGGTGCCGACATTCTTCAGCATTGTTTTGCTGTCTGTCTTTACGCGGTCCACAACAAAGGCATCATGCTTGATGTCTTCCGCGTCCCATTGGCTGACAAGCCCGCCGACGATTTCCATGAGCTCATCCGCTTTGTCTTCGTTAATGAAGCGGGCGTTATAAACGCACTCAGCCAAAAGGCGGACATCATCGGGCTCGATATTATAAGGACGGCGGCAGAGATAATATCCGCTGCGGTTGTTTTCGTTTACAATGTATCGTTCGCCTTCATCCTCCATGGCTTCTTCTGCCCCTTCGATGCTGCAATCATTATCCAGCATGTAAAGCACTTTGTTGATCTCCGCAATGCCTCTGTACACAAGGCGCCGCTCAGCAGAAATCCCGCGATCCTCATTCAAATAGGTCAAAATATCCTGCATCTGCGCGGGATGGCGCTCATCTGTGTATTTCAGAAAGTATTGCAGCAGGATATAAGCGGTGAGCTTCTGGTTTTCTTTCTTGCCTCTTGGATCTTTCTCTTCAGAAGTCTTCGCCATCGTCTTCACTCTCCTGTCCCTCGTCTTCGCGTTCCATCTCATCCATGAAAGATAATGCTTATTCAAAGCATTGATTTTGAGTATAGTATCTTTGTTAAGCTTCTTATTATCGCTATGCTATCAATAAAACGGCTGTTTTGACATCTCTGAATAAACAACAGGACACGTAAGTTCATACTTCTCAATAATACTGTGAACAACTTCTTCAAACCAGCTTGGTGCATAAGGGGAAATATAAACGCAATCGACCAATCTTTTAATATTAATCGGAATATATAATCCGTTTGACGTTGTCTTATGATCTAGAATAATAGCTCGAACTTCCCATTCGTGCTCGAAAGACTTCCTCTTATACCAATATGCTCCGTTTATTGATGAAAACCATTTATTATAGTCAACATATCTAACTTTTCCTATGGTGATATATGGGGCGCGGTCTAGTGCTTCATATAAATGACCTGCCGTTGTCTGTATCGCCACGGCATTCTTTATATTAACTGAGTACAGTTTCCACATGGCCTCTGACTATTTTATCAATTTCATGACTTTCCAGTTTTGAATGTGAACTTTCAATTTCTATTTCAAAGTGATATAATGGAAAAACACTAAAAAAGAGGAGGCTAAAGAATGTTAGACAAGCGTTTTTTGCGAATCGTTCCTTTGCCAGCCGATTTGACAAATGAAGAAATCTTTCAGGCAATGAAGGATACCCAAGATTTTTTCTCAACTATTCATGAGAAAACAGGGATAAACCTCAGCACCATTATTCAAGCGAATAACTTTAGTGGCGTAGTTTCCAATGTTTTTACAAAAATGCTAAGTGATTGCAGCAGTTACCATTCATTTAGTGATCAGCGTTATCCCGATTTGATGCACGAAGTCTTCGATATTGGTCTTGAAGTGAAAGCTTCAAATAAACCGATGAAGGGTGGAGAGGGGCATAATGGTCATAGCGGATGGCATATTGTTGTTTGTTATGAAGTATTAGAAAATGGGGACATAGATTTTTCGCAAGTTGAGATAGCAGATCTTATAGGCTATGAGTACGGCGATAGTTCAGATTGGAAATACCAAGGAAGTAGTCGAAACGCAAACGAATCTCAGCGAACAGAGACATATATCACGACCAGCATAGGAACAGCAAAACTAAGAGATGGATCTGTTTATCTCAACCCCAATTACGTGGCTCTTTCTCCGCATATACTGTCTTTCAGGAGGAGACTTGAAGAAACGCTTCCCATACCCGAACATTCAATCTTTTTTAGAGAAAGCTAATTTGATCAGCATATAAATCTGCAAGTTTTGGAATTGCTTCTTTGGCTAAATCAAAAAACATTTTGTCTTTCTCTACTCCAATACTTTCATAACCCCAGAATGTAGCTGCTGCTAGTGTCGATCCACTTCCTGCGAAAGGATCTAACACTATTCCAGTACCAAATGGAAGGGATGCATAAACTATTTTTCTCATAAATGTTTGAGGTTTTATGCTTGGATGAGGTGCAATTCTTCTCTCATTCTGGGGAGTTTTTTCGCTTTGAATCAGGTCTGAAAACGGTAGTTCAGTTTTCTCCCGTCTTAATGCACCAGCATGCCATATTTTGAGATTCTCTGCTACGGTTCTCTCGCTAAGCGGTTTTCTATACAATCCCCATGGTTCCCATACCCCTTTGGGTATAACTGACATATCTGAAAACTCAGCTTCGGCACCTTTCGGCCGATCACCACCTCGAAGTGTTGATACTGTCCTGATTATCTCACCTCGCCGTTCAAAACCAGCGTCTCGCATAGCTCTGCTCAAAATGTCTGATAAAAGAGGCGTTGATGCTATAAAAACATGCCCGCCAGGTACTAAGATTCGAATTGCTAACTTCGCCCACTCATAGAAAAAGGAATAAACATTTTCTCTCTCTTTCGGATCGTCATTGATAACAGAGAATCGAGGTAATGCTTGACGGACATGTCCATCAAAGGATGGCGGAATTCTCCAAATACCGCCTTTCCCATTGCGTTGTTTTTCTATCTCGCCTTCTGTATATTCTTTTACACCGTATGGTGGGTCTGTCACAATGGATGTAATACTATTTTCCTCTTGCGCCCTCATCCATACGAAACAATCTTCGTTGAAAATATGATATGCCATAATTATTCCTCCAAAAATGATACAATATCAGAAACATCACAATGGAGCTTCATGCATATGCGTTCTATGACATCCATAGAGACATTTTCACCTTTGTTCATTTTCATTACCGTTGATTTTGATATACCTGTTAGTTCCATTAATTGTTTTTTGCTCATTTCCTGATCAATTAGCAATTTCCACAATGGTTTATATGAAAATGGCATGTTTATCACTCCTATCATATGGCCGTATGGCTGCAAGTATTTTAAAGTATAGCCAAAAAGAACTGCGAAGTCAATACTTATAAACTGCATTTTCAATCTTTTATATCAACTCCGCGTGTCCTTCAATCGCCTTCTCGATCCGCTGGGGTTCGATGCCGATATAGCGCTGCGTGACGGCTGCGCTGCTGTGCTGCAGCAAACGCTGGACAAGGGCGATGTCGAAACCGTTGTTTTTGTAGATCTCCGTGGCGTACCATTTGCGGAAGCTGTGAGTGCTGATGCCCTCATAGCCGAGGTAGTCACAGACGCGGGCAAGGATCTTCTGCACTTCCCTCGTCGTGATGGGGAATATCAAATCACTGTGTCCGATGCCGTTGCGCAGACAGTAATTCTCGATGTACTGCTGAATCACGAGCGGGACCGTGAAATCGCGCCGCTTTCCCGTCTTCTGCTCGATGATGGACAGGCGGAAGCGTCCGCCGTCGTTCACAATGTCACAGGGACGCAGACGCACAATGTCGCTGATGCGCAAGCCGAGGTTCCCTTCGAGCACGAGCGCAGTGGCGACATGCTCATTGGGACGGCAGCCGCAAAAGCCCTCGCGCATGGTCGTGATGATTTCTTTATACTGCTCAGTCGTGAGAGCGGCTGTTTTCTTGTTCATTTTAGCCTCCAAGTTCGTATTCCGTGGCGGAAAAGTTCGCGTTTTGAGCGGTTGTCATGCTTTTCCGCCTGTTCCCTTACTTTTGGTGTTCGTATTTTTTGAATTATACGAATTATGCTTCATTGACTTGCGGAAGCGGTGATTCATACGGTCCAACAGCAGAAAGAAGGAGCTGAACGCCAAGCCGAAAGCCCTTGATGAAGGCGTCCTGCTCGCTGATGCTGCACAACTCGCCGTGAAGGAGCACATAATTTTCATACGCTTCCCTTGCTTCTGGCGAGAGAGTGCCGTAAAACTTTTTCTGCTCTTCCATGATGGATTGCATTACTTTGTAATACTGACTGTCTGTGCGGAACTCTCGCTCATCGGGATGGATATTTCCGCCCCACAGAGCCTCCAAAACATTCACCATGATTTCTCCTTTCTACGCAGCCAGCACAAGCTGCTCGTCGCAGTCGAGGCAAGCGACATTCACATCACGTGTGGCGCGGATGCTCATTCCGCAGCAAGGGCAAACATACTTGCGTGTGCTGGACTTGCGTGGAGCCATTGTGTCAAAATCCGCTCCGCTGTGAGTGCCAGTTCCTGTGATCTGGAAACCGCTGAACTCGTTCCGATTGAGAAGAATGTCGGTCAAGTCGTATTTCAGAATCACTTCCAGAAGCTGGCCGCTGGGTTTGGTGATCGTCCAGCCGTACTTGTCATGGTGATCGACAAGCAGACCGTGGGCTTCGGCTGCCGCCTTGAACTTGCGGTTGTGGTAGGTGTTGCCTCGGCTGCAATCCTGAATGCCGTGAATGTAGTTCCAGTAGTGAACCATTTCATGCAGAAGGGTGGCGGCAACCTCTTCAATGGGTCTGGACAGCGTTCCCGCTCCGATGTTGATTTCATGGGTGCCACCCAGCGTGGAAACCCAGGTGTCCTCCCGCAGAGAGAAATGGCCATAGGCTTTTGGCGTGGACTGGATGGTGATGGTGGGTCTTGAAAGTTCACTTTCAAAGAACTCTGCATTCAGAAGGTCGAAAACCTTGTTGAGATACCCTGCGACACGATTGTAACTGGTGAGCTGCTTCATGGTGTTTTCCTCCTTGATTTTGGAGGGGCAGAGGCTTATAATAAGCATACCCCTGAATGACTTTCGACGGTTTTTCTTGGGCTGCCCTTGTCGGAGTTGCCGCTCTGACAAGGGCTTTTTTATTAGGCGATGGAGAAGCGACGGCTGGCGGTCTGCTTGATGAAGTCCTTGTAGACCTCAGGCATCACCTTTTTGAATGCGGTGCTGTCGAATCTCTGGCTCAGAACAGGTGTCCAGCGAACGATGTACTGTCCAGCCTCCATCTCTTCGGTGTTGCGGTTCAGCATCTCGGTTTTGATTTCATCCCGAAGGGCTTCGGCTTCTGCCTTGGCTTCTTCAATCAGGGCTTCCAGTTCCTTCAGGGCTTCGATCTTAGAGGTGATTTCGATAGTAGACATTGTGTTGTTCTCCTTTGTGATTTGAATTTGTTGCCGTCTTTCCGTGCTGTCACCACGCCTTTGTGTTTGTTCTAGGACTTACAACAGGTGGTGTTGAAATTGGGCTGTCCTGTTCTTCATGTCTACATTATACACAAAGTTAAGTGCATAATCAAGACGGGATTATGCACAAAGTTCGGTGAATATTTTTGCGCAGTTTTATACACTTGGCTTAGTGCATATTGTGTGCTATAATACGGACAGTAGAGAAGGAGGTTTTTACAATGCCCATCGTCTATACCAAGCTATTCGACCTTCTGAAGGAGAAGGGCTACACAACCTATAAGATTCGACAAGAGAAGCTAATCGGACAGGGAACTCTCACTGCCATCAAGAACGGAACTGGTGGACTGGATGCAAAGACAATCGCACGACTGTGTGAGGTCTTAGAATGCCAGCCTGGGGATCTTATGGAGTATGTTAGCGAAGAGAAGCCAGGAGAATGAAAAATGGAGGGATAGCCTTTCTCGTCTGTATCTCCTGGTTCCTCTTTCCCTATGTGGACTTCCGCAATACTGGACTATCTGATCTCTGCGTTTCCGTAATGGGGGGCTGTATTATGGGAAAATCCAAAATTGAATGTGCGTTTTTCAAAAAGGCGTGGGCAACACTCCCACGAAAAGCGGTTTTCATTTTGGGCGACGAGGCTTGCGACTGTGATCGGCAGGAGGATCAAGACAATTCAGAAATAACGCCCATCGGCTTTTTCCCGAAGCCATTGGGCAGTGCGTTTCTTCTTTGCCTCAAAGCGTTCCAAATCACGCTTGCGTTTTCCAGTCAAATCGATGTTCTTATAACTGCCCTTCACCGCATTGGAAAACTGCTCGTTTTGGATGTACACCTCAATGCCCTGGGGATTCACATACTCTGCCATCACCCGATCAACAACTCCATAATAACTGTAATGGAAGTTTCCATCTGCTTTTTTCACAAAATAAGACATCTTCTTTACTCCTTTGATACATCTTTTTGCTTCTCTTCATTCAGAAGCCTCTTCAGCACTTCTCTGGCTTCTATGGAGTGTACATCCCATGAGCGCCAATTTCCGGCCTTTGGTATCTGCGTATTCAGAATAGGGCAGTGTTCCCGAATCAATTCGCCCTCTTTTTCTCCAATCTCTTCGATTATGTCATCCCGACGCTTGCACTTTGCGTAATAAAGCACATCGAAGCCAACGGTGTGTCCCTTCCGCTGTGCTTCAGCCAGAATGCGGTACTTCCGCTCAGAACAGGTCTTGATCCCGACATAGTGTTGTGCCACACGCTATAACATATTTTTGCTTTTCCCGATGTACACGATTTTGTCATCCAGTTTGATACAATAGATGCCTGGATGTTCGTATTTTGGTGCAAGTCCTTTTCTGCGAAGCATTTTACAAACATTTTCTTCGTAACGATTTGCCATTCCGTCCCTCCCTTCTTCTTTTTCTAATAATATTATAACAAAATTTTTTATGAAAATCCAATAACAGGAGTATTCGTGGCGGATTATGAACTTTTCCGTGTTTCGGGACTGACGGCAATAAACGAAAAAAACGGCAAGCCGATCAAAGTCCCGTCAACGGGTTCTCTGAATCGGCTTGCCGCTTCTCTTATAATTTGATTTTGATTTCTTTGTCCCAGTCCTTCAAAAGGTCATCCACCGCCGCATCCAAGGCTGTTTTCATGGACTTTTCCATTATGCTGAAAATCTCTTTTTCCAAAATGGACTGCTTCTTCTTTTTCTTCTTTTCTTCATCCTTCTGGCTCATGATTTCATTTTCACCTCGCTCTTGATAGTCACATTGTATGGCTCGGCTGCTTCCTTGGCGGCTTTCTTTGCTTCCTCTTCTGCTTCCATGGCATCCATCCGCTCTGCATCCCGTAAATTCATTTGATAGTGAATCTCACTGAAGCGGTATTGTATTTCATCTTCTGGCGTGATTTCTCGCCCTTGATTGAACTGCGATCTGAGCATCAGTTCAGTTTTCCTTGCTAATTTTACTCTTTCAACATTGGTCATTGTATGACCCTCCTTTCTCAAATCTCAATATATTGAAACCATCAAGCCCATAAACAGGGACTTTGATAGGGTAGTAGCCGTATTTTTGGTGAAAACACTTGCGTGCGGCTATGTAGTTGGACAGACTGATTTCTCCGATTGCCTCTTGGAGTTCTTCTTTTTGAATCAAACCAATTTGGTAATCGTTCAGTAGTTCCAACTCCTTCTGTTTGCCGTCTTCCTTACTCTGGCTGTAACAATCAAAAAATTTCTGGATTGCTTCATCGGACATGGGGATGTAGCAATTATGCTCTAAATCCGCACGACACCAAATTTTTTCAAGGATTTCCCCGTGGGTGCCGCTCTCTCCGATTTTCTTTCCAAACATGGACGCTACACGAAGTCGGGTGTACTCATAGACCGTCCCCTCTGTGTGGTGGTATTCCTTGATTTCGCCTTTTTCCTGAATAATCCGTGCGATATTTTTCGCTGTTTGCACATTGTCCCGCTCAATTACATCAACAATTTCTTTTTCATAAATCTGATCCCGCTGTTCTTTACTGCGTTTTGACAGTGGCTTTTGGTAATCACCCAATTTGCGGATGATGTGATATTTTGTTGAACGTCCCTCGTAAACGACCTCGTATTCATAGTACAGGCAGAAATTTTCAAGCAGTTCATCCCGCCTGTGATCCCAGGTGCTTTTGCTGATCCCCATGAATTTCTGCATCTGCTGGGTAGTGTAGATTTTCCCTTCTTCCAATTCCATACCATTTCACCTCACTCTCTACACTATTACTGCAAAAACAGGGGGATTGTTTTTCCTTTCTTGTCCGAAAAGTTTGGGAGAAAAGTATGCAAAATTTTTTGATGTTCTATTATAAAAGAGAGTCAAAAAATTTTGCATAGTATGTTTCCTATAACCTCCCTGAGCGAAACACTTCTAACAGGCTCCTTCATGGCGATTCATATATTGAGATAGGCTTTCATCAGTTCATCGTCGCTCATGGACTTGATCTCTGCTTCCAGGACATCAGGCCAGAAGCCCGCAGCTTCATAATACATCGTAAGAATTTCTTCCATCCCCTCACGAAGGCTGAGATTGCATTCCTTACACCAGCATTCCAATTCTTCCATCTGAGTAGCACGCAGTTCATTCGCAACCATTTTTTATTTCCTCCTTCTGGCTTAGGCAGTCTTCTTTTCAGTCTGACTTTCGGGCATGGGGATCACGCTCTGGGTTGTGGTTTCTTCTTCCTGAGCCTCTTCAGCAGTTTCCAAAGTGCCGAACTTGGCAACCTCAGGATACTTAGCCAGGAACCACTTCTTGATGGTGGGATAGCGCTTGCCGATGCTGTGGCACTTGGAGATTCCGATCATATCCTCCAGATCAGCGAGGACAGGCTTGGGATCGGCCTCATGCGTTCTGATGTGCTCACGCATGAAGTCGTAGGTCAGGCCACGGTAACGCTCCTGCGCGGTGTTCGTCTTGAACTTGCGCATCTTCAGAGCGAAGTCAGGGTAGTCGTTGCGGACGGCCTGAAGCTGACGGTACTCATCAGTCCCATGCGTGAACGCCTTCTTCGCAAAGGCGGAGCTGAGGACGATCTTACGCTCGGCGTAATTCACACGGATTGCAGTCATTATCATTCACCTCCTTCCTCACGCTGCCAGCGCCTGCTCACGGCGCTGCACAAAGGCTTCAATCTCAGGATAGGTTCTCAGGAACCACGCCTTAATCTCGCTGTAGGAGACCCCAGCGATGCCGAAGAGTTCAGCCTCTTCGCTCTTGCCCCGAAGGTCATCGAACATCTTCATGTTCGTCTGCTGGTCGTCATCATGGGAAGCGATGTACTTCGCCATGAACTCGTAGGTCAGACCCTTCATGTGGTCAGCCTTGGTGCGAGCAGCCTTCACCACGACGGCGAAGTCAGGGTAGTCCTTGCGGACCTGCTGAAGCGCGTTATACGCTTCGCTGCCGAAACGGCGGGCAGCCTTGTCGAAGCTCTTGGTAACCTCGACGGTACGATTGGTGCGGTTGATGCGAACAGAGTGCTCAAAGTTGATAGCCATTTTAGTATCTCCTTTTCTTTTTTGTTTTTGTGTTTCTTTCTTTGTGTCTTTATTCTACCATCGAGCGGCTGCTTACCTGTGCATTTAATGGCACATTAGGCGATCCGCGTTATGCGAATGTCGCAGTAGTATTCGTCGGAATCGTCCATCCAAAAGGCGTCGCTCTGATAGTGGGTGCTGCAATCACGGTACATCTTGAACTGATAGCCAGAATTGTTGATCTCCATGTAGCCGATCTCATACTCAGAAACGCAAACGCTCTCGATAAACTTCTTCATTTTAGTTAGCTCCTTTTCTTTTTGTTTGGTGTTTTGCATCTCTCACTTTCTGTCTTTATTATACTCACGGATTTCTCCAAACTGTGCTTATAGTGGTACAGGTAAAACGAAAGAGACTGAATTCTTTTGCCTCTTGGAATGCAGTCAAATTCAGTCTCAGAGAATTGTTGTTATTGGGTTGTTTGAAAGTTGTAGAAAGCTGTTAAGCAGTCGTTTGGTAGTCGATGGAGAGTTGTTTGGTTTTCTCTTCTCTCTTGGCTCAGAATTCGTATAATGCACAGAATACGAACGCCAAAAAGCAAGCGTCGAGCGGCTTGTAGTCGAATAAGAGGAGAGGTTCGTTTTTTCGCGTGCGAATTGTTCGTATTTTGGGGACAAAAAGAGGCAAAAATGCGCCTATTTTCTATTGTGAAAAACTTGTTCATGTTAGTAGGTCTGAAAATTTGACAGGCGCAAAATGAATTGCTATCATACGATTAACCCAACAAACTAGACGAGCACAAACCTATGAACAAGCCAATGAATCGAGCGGCTGAGATCCTTCGCAAAAGCGGCTGAGCGCGTCCCTAAATTTGGGACGAAAGTCCCGAAAATCCGGCACGCGATCGAGGTCGCGTGGGACCGCGGCGATATTGAGACGCTGCAGAAGTTTTTCGGCTACACGGTCTCGAACATCAAGGGCAAGCCGACGAATTCGGAGTTCATCGCCATGATTGCCGACTGCCTGAGCCTGCGGCAGAAGCAGGCGAGTGTGCACTGAATGCACAAAAGGAGAGCAAGAGGATGCAGCAAGCCCCCGGACATTCCGTCCGGGGGCTTGCTGTGCGATGGGTGGGTAACTTTGGGGGATGCGCCCGCTCACCAGCTCGGGAGCAGGGCAATGAAATCGTCCAGATCATAGTAGCTGCCGCCCTGCGGGCTGAGATCCGGCGCGGCGGCGTAGGCGCTGCCCGGCGTGGCCGTGACGGCGAGGGAGGCCGAATCGACCTGCGTGCGCAGCGTAATCTGGCTCGGCGTGAGCGAGATATAGAGCGGCGACGCCGCGATGTTCGCCGTGATGTTCAGCGCCCCGTCGGCATAGCCGAACTCGGAGATCGCGCCGACGACGCTCGCAAACGACAGGTGCTCGAAGAAGTACGTGTAGGCTTCAATGGCGTTCTGCACGGCCTGGCGGTCGATGCCCGGCGTGATGGTGAGCACGGCGTAGAGCGCCTGCTCGAGCGAGCCCATGGACGCCTCGACATGGTGCCAGCCGAAGTCGATATAGACGCGGTTGTTCCAGAATGTGACGGTCAGGTCGCGGCCGAGGATCTGCGACACGGCGCGCGCCGCGACAGGCTTGCCGAGCGAGAGCACGAGGTCGGTATCGAGACTGTAGCCGTTGACGGACACGGTCGCGGCCATGCCCATGGCCTGCGCGCCGACATAGCGCTCAAGCACCGGGGCGAAGGGCTGCAGCTGCGAGAGAGTGACATAATCGCCGCTCGTGGGGGTGAGCGTGGTGGCGGAGCCGGACGTGCCGGTGATGGTCACGCGCACCGTCCAGCCCGCGGCCGTGACGGT